>OMCD01000626.1_pt1 | contig 24565 bp, 19 predicted proteins | sample 1674171 | NCBI WGS metagenome assembly OMCD01 (sample SAMEA103958149, study PRJEB25191) | human gut metagenome | biome: human-associated habitat [ENVO:00009003]; feature: intestine environment [ENVO:2100002]; material: feces | place: Germany | collected 2013/2015
GGCTACACCATTTGCCTTGGATAGCTACACCCTTTTGTGTTTAAGGCTACACCATGAGGAGGAAAAGGTGTAGCCCTTTTATTATGGATAATGAAAGCTGTTTTTTGTGTGGAAAGGGGGCTAGTAGTGATATATATCTAATAGCTGTTATACTTGTTAATTAATTGATAGAGTTTATATGATATTTATCAGTTCCCTTATTGGAAAAAACTCTTATCTTTGCGCGCAAATTAATAAATATCTTATACCAAAATGAATACACAGACTACTTATCTTGCCTCGAAACCGCATTATGAGATTCTTGACGGACTTCGTGGCGTGGCGGCTGTCATGGTTATTGTCTTCCATCTTTTTGAAGCACATGCAGGCGGCAGCCATCTTACTCAAATTATCAATCATGGTTATCTGGCAGTGGATTTTTTCTTCATGCTCTCCGGTTTTGTTATCGGTTATGCTTATGATGACCGTTGGAACCGGATGACCGTAGGTACTTTCTTCAAACGCCGTATCATCCGCCTGCATCCTATGGTGATTATGGGAAGCATTGTGGGCGCTGCCTTTTTCTATTTTCAGGAGTCGCCTTGTTTTCCGCCTATCGAGAATACGTCCGTTGGAACCATGCTACTGGTAATGTTACTGGGCTGTACCTTACTTCCTCTTCCGCTGAAGTTCGACATTCGCGGCTGGACGGAAATGCATCCGTTGAATGGCCCGGCATGGTCGCTCTATTATGAATATATCGGTAATATCTTGTATGCGTTGTTTGTACGCAAGTTCAATAAGGTGGCCCTGTCGGTGCTGGTATTTGTGGCAGGGTGTTTTACGGTATACCGTTGTCTGACTGCTCCTGCCGGCGATATTGTGGGTGGTTGGGCCTTGAACTGGGAACAGCAGTATGTGGGCATGGTCCGGCTGATGTATCCGTTTTTCGGCGGATTGCTTCTGTCACGCCTCGGCTGGCTGATACGGCTTGAAAAGCGTGCTTTCTGGTGGTGCAGCCTGCTGATTGTGGTGGTTCTTTCCATTCCCCGTATCGGAGGTGAGGATGGTTACTGGATGAACGGGCTTTACGAGGCTTTCTGTATTATCTGCATCTTCCCGGTCATTGTTTCAATGGGAGCGGGCGGCAAGGTGACCGGTAAGCGCTCTACTGCCGTATGCAAGTTCCTGGGAGACATTTCCTATCCGATTTATATTACCCATTATCCATTGGTATATACTTATACGGCTTGGGTATGCAACAATAACGCTACAATGGTGGAAGGTATCCCTTATATGATACTTACTTTCGTGGGAGCCGTTGTCCTTGCTTATGCTTGTTTGAAACTCTATGATGAACCGGTGCGCAGGTGGTTGACAGACCGTTTTCTGAAAGGGAAAAAGAAATAGTTCCGCATAGCTATGGATATAAAAAATCTCCCGTTGCATTATCTTGTGCAGCGGGAGATTTTCTTTTTAATGGTCGGGCGTTATTTTACGTCAATGAATTTCTTGGCCTTTTCTTTTTCTGCTTCCGTAAATTTAGGCAATGTAATGTTCAACACGCCGTTTTCTACATGGGCACCAATCTTTTCCTTATCGACATCGTCCGGAAGAATCATGGTTTGCTGGAACTTGGTGTATGAGAATTCGCGGCGCAAGTAGCGGCCTTCCTTCTTTTCGTCCTTGTTGTTCTCTTCCTTACTTTCAGTTTTCTTTTCCATGCTGATGACCAGATTGTTTTCTTCATCGATGTGAACGTTGAAGTCTTCTTTTGTCATACCGGGAGCAGCCAATTCAACTTTGTACTCTTTTTCTGTTTCGAATACGTTGATGGCAGGGGCGGTGGCATTTGCTTTTACCATCCAATCATTGTCAAAGAAATCATTAAAAATACTCGGTAACCAATTTTGGTTTCTTCTTACAGGCATCATAGTTATAGTCTCCTATTGTTTAAGTTAAACATGCTATTTAGTTTTGAACTCCGGTTCTTTGTCTTCGGGTGTCTGCCTTTTGGGTTTTTCACCGTCCGTTTCTTGAACCGTCGTTCGCTAATAATATTGCAAACCTTATGCCAACCGGTTTTTGCTGACTTTATTGACTATTTGTCATTGAAAAACTGACTTATTTGCCTATTTAATGCCATTTTGCTATCTTATTTATTTAATTTTGATAGTTTTTCAGACTAATTTAAAACGCATTCTCCAACGCTTGGCTTCTTCGTCCCAATCGTGGCTGATGATTTTAAAAGTTCCGATTTCTGATGTGTTTTCTACATGTACTCCAATGCAGAGACATTCGTCGTAATCGCCTACTTTCACGACACGTACCGTTTCCGAAGCATCATCGGGCAGGCGTTCCAAGTCGAAGCGTCCTTGAGCTTCCTCTTGCGTAATGAATTCTGTTGTGACGGGCAGCTGTCGGGCGATTACCTCGTTTACGGCCTCTTCCAGCTTCTTTATTTCTTCTTCCGTGGGGCAGGCGGCAAGACGATAGTCCAGCTTGCTCTTCTTCCGTTCTATGTGTGCTGATATGGAGCGGCCGCAACCGAATAACCTTATCATGGTTTGGTTGATGATGTGCTCCGTTGTATGCATAGGAGGGTACTCCTGCTTGTTGTGGTCATTGAGATGAGGTTGTTGTTCCATGTATAATTTCAATAGTTGATATATAATTTGATATTTTATCGTTTGAGGTTGGCCAGCACTTCTTCTTTCAAGATGCTGTATATATGTATATCTGTATATTCTCCAGAAGCCAGCAGTTCTCCGCAACGTTCTGTTCCCTCATGGACGAAACCGAGGCGAACTGGTACCGCGTTACTGGCTGCATTGCCCACGGCACAGCGAATTTGTATCCGCTTTATCTCTTTTTCTTGTACGGCCCACAGACACAGCTTGCGGACACTTTCAGTAATGATGCCCCGATGCTGGTATTCCGGCAGTAGCCAATAGCCGAGTTCTGTACGGTGGTTGTCGAAATCGGAGAAATGGAAACCTATCAGTCCGCAGATTTCATGCTGCTGGTTCCAAATACCGAATATAGGTTCATTTCGTTCGGCAGGAGCAGATAGTACCTGACGTAAAAAAGCTTCTTCATCAGCTGTTGTGCGCATATTATCCACAAATGGCAGCCATGTTCTTAAGTAATCCCGGTGTGTGTCGATGGCATGGTAGATGGCTGCGGCATCTTCTATTCTGATTTCCTGCAGATAAATGTCCGGAAGGATGGGGAAGGAAATGGGAGAGGGGAGGATATGTACGTCTCCTGATTGGGACAGCTGTATCCTTTCCTTGATTTTTCCCCAGGCATGTGTATCGAACAGACAGCTTTCGCGCATGGTGTGATACATTTCCTTGAATCGGGACATGGGGATAGTGAAGCTCAATAAGTCCGCTTCGAAGTATGGGCGGACGGAGGGGTCGAAGAATCCCAGGAAAGTGCGTTTCCCTTGTTTCCGGTTTTCAATGATGGTTTGGGTAATGACGGAGCAACAGCCGGAGCCGAATGGGGCTGCTACGGCATCCGATGCATTGTTGTCGAAGAAGGTCCATGTCGCCAGTCCGGATAGAATGTCGGGAGTTGGCAGGAACAGCAGTCCTTCCACTTCATCAAAGGAAGGTATCTTGTCTATGCGGGCAAAATGCAGATAGGCTTTGTCAGTTCTGGGAATCTGTAGCTCATTGACAAAATCTACCACCATTTCGGGAGTCTTCTTGTATTTCTCTTTCAAGGAGACAAAACCCGGGACGCGCTCGGGCATTTCTGTAAATCCGGTATAGAACTTGCCTCCTCCGCAGGTGATTGTTTCGTTGCTGAGACTGACGGTTTTGCCGTCTCTGACTTGTTTCATGCATTTGAAGAGACAACCGGTTACTTTCTCTGTAGATGCCCCCATTCGGTCTGAATACCAAAAGGCGATGGGGAGTTCGGCGTGTTGGCCGAAAGCTTCCTGATAATTGGCAATAAATGTGTGTATATTCATGATGCTCGGATGATATTATGATATGGTCTTTCTTTGGATTTTCCGTAAAGGTAATTCAATATTTTGATTCTTTTGCTTGCAGTATGCCTTTTTATCACTCTGCTTTCGAGCTTTTAATGATAGTAGAATAGGTTTTTATGGTATTTTAATTACTTTTGCATGAGGATTCTCAAAAAGTATTGCCTTTAACTAATCGGAAAGCCGGATGAAAAATATAATCATATTCTTGTGTCTTTGCACCATCTGTATGTGCCGCCTTCATGCTGCAGACAGCAGCCGGGCGGATTCTTTACTGCTGAAACTGGACCAGGCGATAAAGGAGCGTCCCATATACATGGAGCAGAAAGAGCTGAAACTGGTGGAACTGAAAAGACTGTTGCATCGGCAGATACCGGATGAAGAACGTTTTGCCATTCTTGGCACATTGCTGGATGAGTACCGTTCGTTCAATACGGATTCTGCATTGCACATGGCCGAGGAAAGGGAACAGATAGCCATACGTCTTGGAAACCGAGAATACATAGACAATGCCCGCATGAATAAAGCAGATGTTTTGGGAATGACCGGTATGTATAAGGAAGTTATGGATTTGATGCGGAATATCCATATAGACCGGTTGCCGGTGGATATCCATCCATATTATTACCATATCTACCGTACGGTCTATGGCCTTATGGCCGATTATGCCGTGACGGCATATGAAAAGAAGCTTTATACGGAGCTTACGGACAAATATCGTGATTCGTTGCTGTTGGTCAATAAAGATAATCTTCTGATACATACCTTGATTCAGTCCGACCAGTATAATGTACGCAATGAATATGACAAGGCCATCCGTTTGCTGACGGATTATCTGGCGCTGCAGAAGGACTATGAACACGACGTTGCGATTTGTGCCTATACTTTATCAGAGTCTTACCGGCTGAAAGGGGACAAAGAGAAGGAAAAGGAATACCTGATTGTTTCTGCTATGGCGGATATGAAAACCGCTGTCCGTGAATATATCTCTTTACGCAAGCTCGCCGTACTGCTTTACCAGGAAGGAGACATCGAGCGTGCCTATTCTTATGTAAAGATATGTATGGAAGATGCAGCCGCCTGCAATGCCCGGTTGCGCAAGCTGGAGATTCTGGAAATCTTTCCTATCATTAATGATGCTTACCAGCAAAAGACGGAGAAGCAGCAGGAGCAGATGAAATGGGCACTGGTATCTATCAGCCTGCTTTCACTTTTTCTGTTACTTGCCATATTTTATGTATACAAGCAGATGAAGAAAGTGGCTGCCGCCCGCAGGGAAGTGATTGACGCCAACAAACGGTTGAAGGAGCTGAATGATGAGCTTCACCTTTCCAATGCACAACTCAAGGAGGCCAACCACAGCATTGCCGAAAACTCCTATCTGAAGGAGGAGTATATCGGCCGTTATATGGACCAGTGCTCGGTCTATTTGGAAAAGATGGACAATTACCGCCGGTCGCTGGGAAAGATTGCCGCTACCGGAAATGTGGAGGAACTCTACAAGACCATCAAGTCTTCTAAATTCATAGAGGGGGAATTAAAGGAATTCTATACCAACTTTGATAATACCTTCCTGCAGCTGTTTCCTACTTTTGTAGAAGACTTCAATGCCCTGCTTGCCGATGATGAGCAAATATCCTTGAAAGCCGGCGAACGGATGAATACAGAGTTGCGCATCTTTGCATTGATACGTTTGGGTATTACTGACAGCGTGAAGATAGCCCAGTTCCTTCGATATTCTGTTACCACCATTTATAACTATCGTACGAAGGTTCGCAACAAGGCTGCCGGTGACCGCGACTTGTTGGAACAGGAAGTGATGACAATTGGCAAGTCGAAGAACTGAGAATAGGGGTTTTGAAGCTTGGAAGTGTCTCTTTTACGCTTATATTTTCACTACTTTTTTAGTTGGGTAATAATTTTATATATTATTGGTATATAGTGGTTTAAGCCTTTTTGAATGATGTAAACCACTACTTTTTTACTCTTTCCTCCACTATTGGCTTCTCTTATCTGATACATTTGCATTGTTCCTCTTCGGAAAGAGTGACACATGTGATTTATGTTTTTATTATTAACTTTAAATTCTTATATTATGCAAAAGTACAAAATGCCAATCAGCAGGCTACGGATGATGGTTTGTCTGATAGGAATGTTACTTCCGATGTGCATGTTCGCACAGCAAATTACAGTACAAGGTGTAGTGAAAGACCAGACCGGTGAAACGGTTATTGGCGCCAGTGTAATGGAAAAAGGAACCACAAATGGGACAATAACCGGTATTGACGGTGATTTCTCTTTGAACATGTCTCCGAACGGTACTCTTGTCGTTTCATTTGTAGGCTATAAGACTCAAGAGGTGCAGGTGAAGGGACAGAAACAGCTTCAGGTAGTTTTGTCTGAAGATGCCGAAATGCTGGATGAAGTGGTGGTGATAGGGTATGGCACCATGAAGAAAAGCGACCTTACAGGAGCAGTGTCCTCCATCGGTAACAAGGATATCAAGGATTCCCCCGTATCCAATTTGGGACAAGCCATCCAGGGAAAAATCTCAGGTGTGCAGATTGTAGATGCCGGTAAACCGGGAGACAATGTATCCATCAAGATTCGTGGTTTGGGTTCTATCAACAACTGCGACCCGCTGGTCGTGATTGACGGAGTGCCTACCGACTTGGGCTTGTCTTCCTTAAATATGGCCGATGTGGAACGTTTGGATGTATTGAAGGATGCTTCGGCCACAGCCATCTACGGTTCCCGGGGAGCTAATGGAGTTGTGATGATTACCACCAAACGCGGTACGGAAGGAAAAGGAAAACTTGCTGTATCTGCCAATTACTCTTTCCAGAATGCTACGAACGTACCTTCTTTATTGAACGCGGCGCAGTATGCCGAGTTGAGTAATGACATGATGGTGAACAGTGGACGCAATCCTAATCCGGAATGGGCCAATCCTTCTGAATTGGGTGCAGGTACCGACTGGATGGATGAATTGCTCCGTACGGGTGTGATGCAGAACTATACGGTAAGTTATTCCGGCGGTAACGAGAAATCCCATTATTATGTGTCCGGTGGTTTTCTGGATCAGTCCGGTATCGTGAAGAGTGTGAATTACCGTCGCTTCACATTCCAGTCCAACAGTGATGCGCAAGTCTTGAAATGGTTGAAGTTCTCCAATAACATTACGTTCAGTGCCGATACGAAGAAGTCGGGCAGCTATAATATAGGTGATGCGCTGAAAGCGCTCCCCATTTATCCGGTGAAGAATGAAGATGGCAGTTGGAGTGGTCCTGATGGTAACTCGGAATGGTATGGCAGCACGCGCAACCCCATTGGACCGACGGAACTGAACAAGAGTCAGACTGATGGATATAACTTCCTGGCCAACTTGACGGCAGAACTTACTTTTACCAAATGGCTTAAGTTTAAAAGTACTTTCGGCTACGATGCCAAATTCTGGTTCATAGACAACTTTACCCCCAAGTATAACTGGAAACCCACTCCCACAGAGGAGACTTCACGTTATAAGAGCGATAACAAGTCGTTCACTTATTTGTGGGACAACTATTTCCTATTCGACCATACTTTTGCAGAAAAACATCGTGTGGGATTGATGGCCGGTATGTCTGCCCAATGGAACACCAACGACTACCTGAATGCGCAGAAGAATGTGTTTATGTTCGACAATGTGCACGAAATGGATAATGGCGAGGAAATGTATGCCATCGGTGGAAACGAGACAGAGTGGGCATTGCTCTCTTACATGGCACGTGTCAACTACTCTTACGAAGACCGCTATTTGCTGACTGCAACCATTCGTCGTGACGGTTCCAGCCGTTTCGGTAAGAAACATCGCTGGGGTACTTTCCCTTCCGTATCTGTGGCATGGCGTGCCTCTCAGGAAAAGTGGTTTCCAAAAAACGACTATATCAATGACTTGAAAGTGCGTGCGGGATACGGTGTGACCGGTAGCCAGGCAAGTGTTGGAAACTACAGCTATCTGGCATCCTACAATACCAGTGTATATCCTTTTGGCATTTCGAGCGGCAATCAGACAGCGCTGGTTTCTTCTACTCTCGCCAACCCGTATATCCATTGGGAAGAGGTGGCACAAACCAACATCGGTTTTGATGCCTCACTGTTCAATTCACGCGTTATGTTCTCGTTCGATGCTTATCTGAAGGAGACGAGAGACATGCTGGTAAAGGCGTCTATCCCCATCACATCGGGATTTGAAGATACTACAACCACGTATACCAATGCCGGAAAAGTACGTAATCAAGGTATTGAAATGAGTCTGCATACCATCAATCTTACCGGTGAACTGGGATGGGAAACGAACCTGACCGCCACTTACAACAAGAATAAAATTAAGGATTTGAACAGCGACGTTCCTTATTACATTAACCAAATCAATAACTCCTATGTAACGATGCTGGCAAAGGACTATCCCATTAATGTCTTCTACGGCTATGTTACGGACGGAATCTTCCAGAACCAGTCTGAAGTGAATACACATGCCGTGCAGCCGGGAGCTGAGCCGGGTGATATCCGTTTCAGGGATTTGAACAACGATGGTGTCATCAATGATAGTGACCGTACCGTCATCGGTAACCCGAACCCAAGTTGGCTGTTCTCTATGAACAATAGCCTTTCCTATAAGGGTTTCGAACTTTCTGTTTTCTTACAAGGTATAGCCGGAAATAAGATATACAATGCCAACAATATCGACAATACCGGTATGGCAGCTGCCTATAACCAGACTACCGACGTACTGAAGCGTTGGCAAGGAGAGGGGACCAGCAATTCGATGCCGCGTGCCGTGTTCGGCGACCCCAATCAGAATACACGCGTGTCAGACCGCTTTGTGGAGAATGGTTCTTATCTGCGTTTGAAGAATATCACACTCTCATACACTTTCCCGAAGCAGTGGTTACAGAAAGCCCAGATTGAGAATGCACGCCTTTCCCTATCTTGTGAGAATGTGGCTACCATCACCGGATATTCCGGTTTCGACCCCGAAGTGGGTATTAACGGAATAGACCAGAACCGTTACCCCATTTCCCGTACGTTCAGCTTAGGATTAAACTTTAACTTTTAATGATTGACTCGGATATGAAAAAGATAACAAATTTACTATATATGCTGGCAGTATTGCTGCTGGCTTCCTGCAGCGACTTTCTGGACAAGTCTCCTAAAAATACGGTTGACCCGGAAACGACGGTGACCGATGATGTGGCCATTGCTCTGACCAATGCCTGCTATCGCACCCTTCAGTCTTCCAATATGTACAACCAGCGTATCTGGACACTGGATATTGTGGCGGGTAACAGTCTGGTGGGTGCCGGTGGCGGTACCGACGGCCTTGAAACGATACAAGCTTCTAACTTCATAACGCAGAGCGACAATGGCATGGCATTGTACATGTGGCGTTCTCCCTGGGTGGGGATAGGACAATGCAACATTGTGTTGAATAGTCTTCTGGAGGCTGAAGCCGTGTCAGAGAAAATCAAGAACCGCTGTCTGGGAGAGGCTTATTTTCTCCGTGCACATTATTACTATGTATTGGTACGTCTGTACGGTGGTGTTCCACTGCGTTTGGCTCCTTATAATCCGGGAGAACCGACAGACATTGCACGCGCTACAGTCGAAGAGACTTATGCCCAGATAATTTCCGATTGTAAGAATGCGGTTGACCTGCTTCCTGCCAAGTCTTCTTACGACGACGAGAACGTGGGACGTGCCTGCAAAGATGCAGCTTTGGCCATGTTGGCAGATATTTATCTGACGCTGGCTCCTAATCATACGGAATATTATCAGGAGGTGTCTGATTTGTGTGATGAGATAACAAATTTGGGGTATGACCTTTCTTCCTGCAAGTATGAGGACAATTTCGATGCATTGGTCAATAACGGGCCGGAATCTTTGTTCGAGGTCCAGTATTCGGGCAATACGGAATATGATTTTTGGGGAAACAATCCGCAGTCTTCCTGGCTTTCTACTTTCATGGGTCCCCGTAATTCGGACTTTGTTGCCGGCAGTTATGGCTGGAACCAGCCTACAGAAGAATTTGTGGGTCAATATGAGAGCGGTGACAAACGTAAGGATTTGACCGTGCTTTATGCCGGATGTCCGGATTTTGACGGTAAGGCTTACAAAAGCTCTTATTCCAATACGGGATACAATGTACGCAAGTTTCTGGTGTCGAAAACGGTTTCTCCGGAATACAATACCAATCCTGCCAACTTCGTGATTTATCGTTATGCGGACGTCCTGCTGAAGAAGGCCGAAGCTTTGAATGAAATGGGACGCCCTGACCAGGCTGCCGTGCCTTTGAATATTGTACGTAAGCGTGCCGGACTGCCGGAGGTTTCGGGCTTGTCACAGGAAACCATGCGTGAAAAGATTATCCATGAGCGCCGCATGGAACTAGCTTTCGAAGGGCATCGCTGGTTCGACATGATTCGTGTCAACAATGGAGAGTATGCCATTAAATTCCTGCATTCCATTGGAAAGAGCAACGTGAACAAGAACCGCTTGCTGTTCCCTATTCCGCAGACGGAGATGGATGCTAATACCTTAATGGTGCAGAACCCGGGTTATTAATTAATTTAATCAGAAGAATATGAAGAAATATATTTCACACCTTGTATTTGCCTTACTGGGCTGTGCAGCCTTATCTGCTTGTGTAGATGATGATTACATGGAATTGGATAAAGGACAGAATGAACTTGTACTGACGGCCAGCAAGACGGAAGTTGTTTTGAATGAGCAGGCACATGCCGATGATGCCCTGGAGCTTTCCTGGACTACGGGAACCAATTATGGGACGGGTAATAAAATTTCTTATACGCTGGAATTGGCCAAGACCGGCAGTGATTTTGCAGATTCTTATGTAGCTGTGGAGAATGCCGTACAAGAATACTCATGGAAAAAGAGCGTGGAGGAATTGAATGACATCCTGCGCAACCATTTTGGGGCAACTGCCGGGGAGAACATTTCGTTGGAAGCGCGCTTGACAGCTACTGTAACGGAACGGGACGAAAAACAGGTGTCTACCACTGCTTTCAGTGTTACAGCCTATAAACCGCTCACATCCACCCTTTATCTGATAGGTAGTGCCACTCCGGGCGGCTGGAGTGCCGATGATGCGACAGAGATGACCCGCAAGGACAATGGTATCTTTACATGGACGGGCCGGCTTGTGGCCGGTGAATTTAAGTTCATCACGACCTTAGGCTCATTCCTGCCCTCTTACAACAAAGGAACAGATGGATTGCTGGTTCTTCGTAGCAGTGATGACCAGCCGGATGAACCTTTTGTTGTCGAAGAAGACCATAATTACATCGTCGAGGCCAATCTGTTTACCGGTGTTCTTACATTGACCCAGACAGAGACGTTGGCACCTGCCTACGACCAGCTTTATTTTGTGGGTAACGCTACGGATTGGGGATTCGTGAAGATGAAACAAGATGTGCTCGACCCATACTTGTTCCGCTTCGGCAAGTTCTTTGAAGTGGGCAAAGGAGGGGAATTCAAGTTCGGAACCTCCGATGGAAGTTGGGAGAACATGTATAAGGCCAAGAATGCCGATGCTGCTTATACCGATACAGAAGTGGTGTTTGTGAAAGGGTTCGACCCGGACAATAAATGGGTGCTGAAAGACGGGGAATGCGGCAAGGCCTACAAGATTTGCATGGATATCCGTAGTGGTAAGGAACGCATGATGATGAGCGAATTTACTCCGTATGAGATGATTTATATGGTAGGTGATGCTACTCCGGCCGGTTGGACGATTGGTGATGCTACGCCGATGCAGACAACGGATAATCCGTATGTGTTTACTTGGAAAGGTACGCTGAATGCCGGTGAGTTGAAATTTACTTGTGATAAGCAGGAAGATTGGAATGGAGCCTGGTTCATGTCGGCTGTAGCAGACAAACAGCCTACAGGAGAAACAGAACCGATGCTTTTCCTTGATAAATCAGACGAAGCGTTCAAAGCGCAATATCTGGACGTGATGGTAGGCGGCATCGACCAGAAGTGGAAGATTACGACAGCAGGTTCCTATCTGATTACTTTGAATCAGCTGGAAGAGACAATTTCAATCGTGAAACAATAGGTATCTACAATAGATGAAGAAGATAGTTTATACAACACTGGTAGCCTTGCTGCTGGTTGCATGCAGCAAGGATGATACCGGCAGCGGTACCGGTGGAGGCGGAGAGAGTGGAGGGGTTACGGAAGTAACCCCAGTCACCTCGGACTTGACGGTCAACCTCACTACCGACAAGGCATGTTACCGGCCGGGCGAGAGTGTTTCTTTTACAGCTGACGCCCTTCCTGCCGGAGCTAAAATCCGCTACCGGACAATGGACAAGGTTGTATCGGAGCAGGCTGCTGCCGGTACTACTTGGACTTGGACTGCTCCGGCAACCGATTATACCGGTTATCTGGTGGATGTGTACCGTACGAAAGAGAATGGAACAGAGGTTATTCTTGGTACTATTGCCGTAGATGTATCCAGTGACTGGACACGTTTTCCACGTTATGGTTTCGTTGCCACTTTTGATGCTTCGAAAAAGGTGGATGGAGTGATAGAGAAGGAGATGGCTTTCCTGAACCGTTGCCACATTAACGGGGTACAGTTTCAGGATTGGCACAACAAGCATCATTGGCCGTTGGGCGGTACGCGTGAGCATCTGGACGAGGTCTATAAGGACATTGCCAACCGGGAGGTCTATACCGAGGTAGTGAAGAAGTATATCTCTACACAACACAGCCTGGGCATGAAGTCCATGTTCTACAATCTATGTTTCGGAGCTTTGGACGATGCCGTTTCCGACGGGGTAAAGGAAGAATGGTACATATTCAAGAACACGGGACGCATGGATAAGGATTCGCATGACTTGCCCTCCAGTTGGAAAAGTAATATCTTCCTGCTCAATCCCGCCAATACGGAATGGCAGGCATATATTGCCCAGAGAAACGATGATGTTTATGCCAATCTGGACTTTGACGGTTATCAGATAGACCAACTGGGAAACCGGGGTGACCGCTATGACTATGATGGCAATAAGGTAAATCTGCCTAAGGGATATGCCTCGTTCATCGAAGCCATGAAACAGAAGCATCCGGACAAGCGTTTGGTGATGAATGCCGTCTCCAGCTATGGAGCTTCCCAGATAGCTGGTACGGGTAAAGTGGATTTCCTTTATAATGAAGTATGGGGCGATGAGGCAGGCTTCAAGGATCTGCACACCATTATCAAAGCGAACGACCAGTATGGCAACCATGCCTTGAAAACGGTGTTTGCCGCATATATGAACTATGACAAGGCAGGTAGCAGTACCGGTGAGTTCAATACACCGGGTGTGCTGCTGACGGATGCTGTGATATTTGCTTTGGGAGGCTCTCATTTGGAATTGGGTGACCACATGCTATGCCGCGAGTACTTTCCAAGCACGGCTTTGCAGATGAACGATGTACTGAAAACAGCCATGATTCGTTATTATGACTTTATGACGGCTTATCAGAACCTGCTTCGTGATAAAGATACGGAGGCGGAGATTTCCGTTTCTCTGAACTGTACGGATGCTGCGCGGAATCTTTCTCTGAATGCATGGCCGCCGCAGAAGTCTGCCATCACTGTATATGCCAAGAATGTAAATGGCAGGCAAGTCATTCATCTGCTCAACTTCCTCAATGCGGATAACTTAAGCTGGAGGGATTTGAACGGAACAATGCCCGAACCGCGTCTGGTGTCCGACGTGCCGTTGAAGATGAATGTTTCCGGTAAAGTGAACAAGATATGGGTTGCATCGCCCGATTTCCATGCCGGTGCTTCGCAGGAACTGTCATTCGAACAGAAGGACGGCACGGTTACCTTTATCTTGCCCTTGCTGAAGTACTGGAGCATGCTTGTGATGGAATAAGAGTATCCAATAAAGGAACAAACAGATTATAGTAATGAAGAAATATATATTTTTATTTTTTGCCGTCTGTGCATTTTCTGTATATGCGAATGCACAGAACCGCACCGGAGACTGCACTTCCTATACCAGTGACGACCGGAGTGTGACCTTCTATTTAAATGACAGTTCTGCCATACAATTACGTCTGTGTAGCCAGTCTACGGTACGTATATGGTTTTCTCCCGACGGTAGTTTCCAGCGGAATAATCCTTCCTTTGCCGTCGTCAATGAGGACCTGGAGGATGTCGGTACCGTCCATGTGGACGAACAGAATGCCTGCTACGAGATTTTTACCCCTAAACTCCGTATCCGGGTAAACAAGTCTCCGTTTAACTTACAGATATTCGACAAGTATCAGAAACTGCTGTTCAGTGATTATGCCGATAAGGGGCATATCAGTAACGGGCAGCGCAAATTGGAATACAAGACCCTCCGTCGTGACGAACACTTCTTCGGCTTGGGAGAAAAGACCGGCAAGCTGGACCGTCGCGGTGAAGCCTACAAGATGTGGAACAGTGACAAGCCTTGTTATAGTGCCGTTGAGGACCCGCTCTACAAGAGTATTCCGTTCTTTATGAGCAGTTATCGTTATGGTATTTTCCTGGACAATACGTATAAAACCGAATTTAAGTTTGGTACGGAAAGCCGCGATTACTACAGTTTCGAGGCTCCTGGGGGAGAGATGATTTATTATTTCATCTTCGGGAAGGATTATAAGGAAATCATGAAACAATATGTCGACCTAACGGGAAAACCCATAATGCCTCCTAAATGGGCATTGGGCTTTGCACAATGCCGGGGACTGCTGACGAGCGAGAAATTGTCTTATGAAATAGCTGAAGGCTATCGTAAGCGTGGAATTCCTTGTGATGTTATTTACCAGGACATAGGCTGGACACAGTATTTGCAGGATTTTGAGTGGCGGAAAGGGAACTACGAGAATCCGAAAAAGATGCTTGCAGACCTCAAGGATATGGGCTTCAAGGTGGTGGTTTCGCAAGATCCGGTCATTTCACAAGCCAATAAGCGGCAATGGGAGGAAGCTGATAGGTTAGGGTATCTGGTAAAGGACTCCACCAACGGCAGGAGTTATGACATGCCCTGGCCCTGGGGTGGTAATTGTGGAGTAGTGGACTTCACCCTTCCTGCTGTGGCAGACTGGTGGGGAGCTTATCAGCAGAAGCCCATTGATGATGGCATTGCCGGTTTCTGGACTGATATGGGTGAACCTGCCTGGAGCAATGAGGAGCAGACGGAACGCCTGGTGATGAAACACCATTTGGGCATGCATGATGAGATTCACAATGTTTATGGTCTTACGTGGGATAAGGTGGTGAAGGAGCAGTTTGAAAAACGGAATCCTAACCGTCGCGTATTTCAGATGACACGTGCCGCTTTTGCGGGCTTGCAACGCTATACTTTCGGCTGGACCGGTGACTGTGGAAACGGTGATGACGTGACGCAGGGCTGGGGACAGATGGCCAATCAGATTCCGGTACTGTTGTCTGCCGGTTTGGGAATTATTCCTTTTACTACTTGTGACATTACCGGTTATTGCGGAGATATAGAGAATTATCCTGCGATGGCTGAACTTTATACGCGGTGGATACAGATGGGCGCTTTCAATCCCCTGAGCCGCATTCATCATGAGGGCAACGTGGCTGTGGAGCCGTGGCTGTTCGGCGAAGAGGCCGAGAAGAATGCCAAGGCAGCCATCGAATTGAAGTATCGTCTTTTGCCTTATATCTATACGTATGCCCGCGAAGCACACGAAACGGGGTTGCCTCTCATGCGACCGATGTTTCTGGAATATCCGGCAGATATGGAAACGTTCTCTACGGATGCCCAGTTCATGTTTGGCAGCGAACTGCTGGTTGCTCCGGTGGTAAAGAAAGGAGCGCGAAACAAGAATGTGTATCTTCCTGAAGGAACTTGGATTGACTACAACAACAAACACACAGCATATAGCGGTGAGCAATGGATGACGGTGGATGCTCCCCTCAATACTATTCCTATGTTTGTAAAGCAGGGAAGTATCATGCCTCAAATGCCGGTCATGAACTATACGGATGAGAAACCGGTCTATCCGGTTACGTTTGAGATATTTCCTGCTGCAGCGGGCAGTGAAACTACCTTCTCGCTTTATGAAGATGCAGGAACTGATTTAGGATATTTGCGTGGAGAGTTCATGCGCACTCCTATTACTTGCCAGACTACCGACAAAGGCTATACGCTGAAAGTAGGTACACGGACTGGTGAGAAATATAGCTTACCCGGCCAACGAAACCTGATGTTCTGCATCTATACGGAACAGATGCCGAAAACAGCTTTGCTGGACGGTCAGAAAATCAAGAAAACGAATGTCGGAAAGCTGGAAGAAAATTGGGAGACAGAGTTTACGATAACTGCCTGGTGTCCCGACAAGAAGCAGGGGACCTGCCTGCTGAGGTTGCCGGACGATGGAAAGGAACATATCATTGAGTTTATCTATTAACACAAAAAACATATCATTATTATGAAGAAATTTGTACTTAGCGCAGCTTTGCTTTTTTCTGCCCTGGCGGGGAATGCTGAAGGCATTTCATCCCCTTCGGGCATGGTGAAGCTGGATTTTGAACTGACAAAAGACGGGAGACCAGCCTATCAGGTGGATTATAAAGGGGCTCCCGTCATCAATCCCAGTACGTTGGGATTGGAACTGAAAGGAGCTACCAGCCTGATGGATGGTTTCAAAGTAGTAAGGACTTCTACTTCCACTTTCGATGAAACCTGGCAACCGGTGTGGGGGGAAACAAAAGATATCCGCAACCACTACAACGAATTGCTGGTAGAACTTGAACAACCGTCTACCACTCGTTTTATGAATATCCGTTTTCGGGTATATGATGACGGCGTGGGATTCCGTTATGAGTTTCCGCAACAGAAGAATCTGGTTTATTTTGTGATAAAGGAAGAGCATTCCCGGTTTGCCATGACCGGCGACCATACTGCCTGGTGGATTCCGGGAGATTATGATACCCAGGAATATGATTACACGGAGTCCAAACTCTCTGAAATCCGTGGACAGCTGCAGGGAGCTGTGAGTGACAATGCGTCACAAACTGTCTTTTCGCCGACAGGTGTCCAGACTTCCATACAGCTTAAAACAGCTGATGGAGTGTACCTTAACCTGCACGAGGCAGCCTTGGTGGACTACTCTTGCATGCATCTCAACCTGGATGACAAGAACCTCGTTTTTGAATCCTGGCTGACTCCGGATGCTCAAGGAAATAAAGGGTATATGCAGTCTCCCTGCCATACTCCCTGGCGTACGGTCATAGTCAGTGATGATGCCCGCGAGATACTGGCCTCCAATTTGATTCTCAATCTGAATGAGCCTTGTAAGTATGATGATACCTCCTGGATTAAGCCGGTGAAATATGTCGGCGTATGGTGGGAAATGATTGCAGGGGGAAAGCCCTGGGCATATACTTTTGACCTCCCTTCTGTGAAACTGGATGATACGGACTATTCCAAGGTGAAACCGAACGGCATTCATCCGGCCAACACGGCTAATGTGAAGAAGTACATAGACTTTGCTGCCGAACACGGTTTTGACCAGGTATTGGTGGAGGGTTGGAATACGGGTTGGGAAGACTGGTTCGGTAATTCCAAGGATTATGTTTTCGATTTCGTGACTCCTTATCCCGATTTTGACATCAAGTATCTGAATGAATATGCTCATTCCAAGGGTGTCCGTCTGATGATGCACCATGAAACATCGGCTTCCGTCCGTAACTATGAGCGGCACATGGAAGCTGCCTACCGTCTGATGAATAAATATGGATATAATTCGGTAAAGAGTGGCTACGTAGGCAATATGATTCCCCGTGGCGAGCATCACTATGGACAATGGATGAACAACCATTACCTATACGCCGTGACCGAAGCTGCCAAACACAAGATAATGGTCAATGCCCATGAAGCGGTACGTCCGACTGGTTTATGCCGTACCTATCCCAATCTGATAGGCAATGAATCTGCCCGAGGCACGGAGTACGAGGCTTTTGCTGGTAACAAGCCCTTCCACACAACGGTACTTCCGTTTACCCGTTTGCAGGGTGGTCCGATGGACTATACGCCCGGTATCTTTGAAATGGACATCAATAAGTTGAATCCGAACAGCCATACGCATGCCAATACTACCTTGACGCGTCAGCTGGCACTTTATGTCACTATGTACAGCCCTCTACAAATGGCTGCCGACCTTCCTGAGAATTATGAGCGTTTCATGGACGCTTTCCAGTTCATCAAAGATGTGGCTGTGGATTGGGACGACAGCCGCTATCTGGAAGCTGAGCCGGGACGTTACATCACTGTTGCCCGTAAGGCAAAAGGTACGAATGACTGGTTTATCGGTTGTACCAGCAGTGAGCACGGACATGCTTCAACTCTGAAACTGGACTTCCTGGATGCAGACAAGCAGTATATTGCAACCGTCTATGCCGATGCAAAAGATGCCGATTATAAGACAAATCCGCAAGCTTATGTTATCCGTGAAGGTATCGTTTCTCCCAAAACGGTCTTGAAACTGAAAGCTGCTTCCGGTGGCGGCTATGCCATCAGCATCATGGAGGTGAAAGATAAATCTGTATTGAAGGGACTGAAGAGGCTTTCCGGGAATATCTGATTTACGGGCATAAAAAAAGGAGTACCGCTGTACTCCAACCTTTGTTAACCTTAAATCTAATACTATGAAAAACACATTGCAAAGATACGTACTTTTGATAAATCTGCAAATTATCCAACTAAAAAAGTATGTTTTATAACACTTATTAGCCGTTTATTCCTTTGCTTCTATTTTTGTTAACAAAAAGGATGCGAATGTGTCAAAAGCACATGAAGACTTTTATAATGTTATAATATTAGGCGCGGATTACGCGGAATAATGCGGATTCAATAAACTAAATCCGTGAAATCTGCGTCATCCGCGCCTAAAATAAAGCGTTAAAGAAGGTTTTGACACATTCCCCTTACCCTTTTACTTCCTGATACATAAATCTTTTAATGCTCTTCTTTGCCGTTTTCTCGAACTCCTCGAAGTGTATCTTGACTTTTGTTATCTGGCAGTAGGCCGGTAATTGCAGATTCAATTCATTCCGATTGTCCTCCATAACCTTTTCGATGTCCGATTGTTCCATACCATGGGCGAATGCATCGTCAAAATCCGGATAGATAAGAGCCACGAGCTTGTCTTTCTGCAATACGATCAGTGATTCGGACACATAGGGCATGTTGTTCAGTTTGCTTTCAATCTCCTCGGGGTAGATGTTCTGACCACTGGCTGTGAGCAACATGTTTTTGCTGCGTCCGCGGACAGTGACATATCCTTCGGTATCCATCGTTGCAAGGTCGCCGGTGTGCAGCCAGCCGTTTACATCGATGATTTGGGAAGTCGCTTCGGCATTTTTGTAATAGCCCAGCATCAGATTGGCACCTTTACAGATTATTTCTCCTGCCACGTTCTGAGGGTCGGGAGAGTCTATCTTTACTTCCATGCGGGTGGTTGCCTTGCCACAAGAGGCCAGTTTCAATGTTTCCCAGCGGCTGGAACAAATGATGGGGCCGCATTCCGTCATTCCGTATGCAATGGTATAGGGGAAGCCTATCTGCTTCAGGAAGCGTTCCACTTCGGCATTGAACGGTGCTCCTCCGATGATTATTTCATCGAAATTACTGCCGAATACTTCCATTGCCTTTTTGCGCATGTCAGCCTTGATTTTATCGTTGACAATGGGCATCCGCAATAGCAGCTTGCCTATTTTATTGTCTATCCGGGGCAGGATATCCTTCTTGATAATCTTTTCTACGATAAGCGGTACACACGAAATGATCCGTGGCCTGATTTCGGAGAATGACTGTGCAATAATCTTGGGAGACGGCATACGGGTAAGGAAATACAGATGGGCGCCTGCGGAAAAACCGTATAGAAAATCGTACACCATACCAAATACATGTCCCAGAGGCAGCATGGATACAATATGGTCGCCCGGACGTACGGGGAGCATCTCATGGCAATATGCAACATTGGACCAAAGGCTGCGATAGGGGAGCATGACCCCTTTGGAATATCCCGTGGTGCCCGAAGTATAGTTTATGACAGCCAGTTCTTCGGGTGATTCCTCCTTGCGGTAGCTGATATGCTCGGGGCGGAAATTCTTGGGGAAACGTGTGCCATAGAGGACGTTGCGATGCTCGAAAGCCTCCATCAGCTGCTCGTTGCGGCAAACTACCGGAGTGAAGTCCGTCAGCAGTACGATACCCATCAGCAGGGGCATTGCCTCTTCATTGAGGTTTTCCCATGCCCGGTCGCCGACAAACAGCAGCTTGGCTTCGGAATGGTTGACGATGTTGTGGATATTGTCGGCTTTGAACTCATGCAGAATGGGAACGATGACAGCTCTGATAAGCAGAAACAGAAAACTTTTCTTCCGGGACAGAGGGATGTTTCTTTCTTCCCTGATTACACCGGTAATTCTGATTGTTTTATATGCAACATTCCTTGCAAATGTATATAAAGATTCCTTTTTGTCTGCATTGCCGGATACCGTACAGATTTCTGAAAAACTGATCAACGGAACGGTGGCGGCACAGCTTGCGGCGGCACTTTTGTCTGTGAGCTGTATCACAGTGACATTCTGCGTGAACCTGACGATGGTGCAGGATCTTGCGAACGGTGCGAGAAAAGATTTTAATGTGTCCCCAGTGAAAAAATCTGTGATTTTTCTGGGATATTTTCTTTCAACATTACTCAATTCCCTAATGGTCAACGGACTGGCACTGGTCGTCTGCCTTATCTATATGTGCAAAATGGGCTGGTACATGAGCGTGACGGATGTACTTTGGGTGATTTTGGATGAGATCCTTCTGGTATTATTTGGCTGTGCACTCTCAAGTATCATCTGTTATCCGCTGAAAACACAGGGGCAGATGTCGGCAGTCGGAACGATCATGAGTGCCGGTTATGGATTTATATGTGGTGCGTATATGCCAATCTCCAATTTCGACACCGGACTGCAGAAAGTATTGTCAATTCTGCCGGGCACTTACGGGACTTCTTTGCTGAAAAATCATATGCTGCGTGGAATCTTTGAGGAGATGTCGGCGAATGGCTTTCCGGATGAGGTTGTGACGGCAATCGGGGATTCCTTAGATTGTAATCCGGTTTTCGGGGGACATGTCGTAAGTATTGATCAGATGATATTTATTATGATGACAAGTATCGTAATTCTTGGTATTCTGTATTTAGTAATTGTAAACAATTGCGAAACTCATAAGAATCTTAATTGAACAATTGAAAGAAGATTATATGAGGAGCTTCGCAATTATCTATAAGTAATTGCATCAAAAGGAGAGTCCCGATGAAAATCACCATACTGGATACAATCCCCGGTGAAGAGGATGAGATCATTATAAAATGCCAGAATTTAAGCGAGGATATACAAAATCTGCTCCAGAAATTAAAACAGGGAAACACCAAGATCGCGGGGCATAACGAGAATGGTATCCATCTGCTGGAGCCGGATGAAGTTTACTATTTTGAGACGGTCGACAACAAAGTGTTTGCCTGCTGCAAAAAAGAGGTTTACGAAGTGCGGGAGAAATTGTATACACTTGAGGGCATGCTTCCGGTCGAATCGTTTATGCGGGCGTCAAAGTCTGCGATTTTAAATCTCAACAAAGTAAAAAGTTTATCACCAGCCTTTGGCGGACGTTTTGAGGCAGTATTAGACAATGGCGAAAAGACGATTATTTCAAGACAGTATGTGCCTGTTTTAAAAGAACGGCTTGGATTATAAAAGAGGTAAGAAGAGATGGCAGAGAAATTAAAAATGTTGATGGATATTTTTGGCAAAGTCACGTTTGGTGTATTGATAGCGGCAACAGTTTTTATTTCTGTTTTCGGGGGATTTGACGCACAGATCAGTGTAAAGATACTCTGGCAGATATTGGCAGTTTCTGCGGTGTGTTCAGTTCCGATTCTTATGTTTGACTCAGATGCATCGAGGGAGCTGACAAAAAAAGGAATGTTTGCCAGACAGCTATTATATTTCATTTTTGTGAACATTGTAGTTTTAGGGCTTGGAAAAATATTTGAGTGGTTCAGTTTCCAGAATTTTAGCATGGTACTTTTTATGGAGGTTCTCATTATTGCAGTCTATGCGGTTGTGAATATCATCTGTTATCTGAGTGACCGTGCAGATGCACAGAGCATGAATGAAAAATTACTGGAAATGAAAAAGAATAAGAAAGAATGATAAGCTGACATTATTTTAAAACGAAAGAGAGATATTTAAAATGAGTAAACACACTGAAAGAGCAAAGGAATTAAGAAGTGAAGTGCCGGTTAGCAGCAACTGTGCACAGACGGTGATGCGTGTATATGCAAAGGAAATTGGGTTGGATGAAGATCTGGCAGCAGCAATTGGCAGTAACTTTGGCGGTGGAATGAGATGCGGTGCAACATGTGGAGCGATCGCAGCAGGATACATGGTATTAGGTGCCAAGGGAATTGAGTCGCCGGCTGTATTGAATGAATTTCGGAAATGTATTGCAAAAAAACATGATGGTATGACAGATTGTGCAGATCTTTTGCGTGCAAATGCAGCAAAGGGCGGTGAGAAAAAACCACATTGTGACAACATGATCGAGGAAGTGATCACACTGATCGATGAACTGACAGACGGTAGATAATAGAAGGAGAATGCAGCTCCTTTAGCTGTTTCCCATCCTGCTGCATGAATTATGGATTTTTGCTAAAACGCTATGTTATATGGAATATCTGCATGGCACCATAAGTATGTGGCAGATCCTGCAGAGGAGATTTTCTGGAAGGACAGGAAAGATTCTTACAGGTTGAGCAGGTATTACATAATTGTCTGAGATCTGCGTGTGTATTTGTATCCAGATGCAGGATAAGCGCAGCTGTTTTGAGGGACCTTCGGTAAGACCGATCGCATCCGGCGCAAGGCGTTCATAGATTTGTGGAAGAAGATCAAGGGAATAGGTATCTCCGAGAAAAGATAATTCTGCAAGGGATAAACCACTTTGATCTTCTATCACATGTGCAAATTCTGCGTATGCTTTTGACAAAAGCAAAAGACTGACGCAGTCCACAATATAGGCTTCCTGGATCTGTTCATGATTCAGATATAATTCTGACAGCTCATCGATACCATTTCCAAGTGTCACAAATCCATAGGCATAATGAGGGAGGAAAATCCCATCCAGATTCTGATCGAGGGAGTAATACGCACAGGATTCCACCAGTGGGAGAAGTGCGGTATAAATCGCTTTTATATATGGAAGATCAGCCGGAGAAAAATGAAAACGGCTGCAAAAATCTTTCCAGTCATCAGAGGACAATTGTGGGGTAAGTTTACATTTCATGAGGCATGTCTCCCTTATCTGAAGCTGCCATAACGGCAATGATCTCCTGAAAGCGGCTTATGACCTTATCATAATTGCTGCGCTGATGCGGAAAACCACATTTCATGCAGGATTTGACTCCATTTTCTAGAAATTCGCAGTTCCCGCCACAGGATTTCCCAAGTGTATACAGAGGACAATAACAAAACAGACAATTAAAGTCCTCCTCCGGAATTCCTTTATGGCAAGGAAAATATTCACATTTTTTGTTTTGGAAAAATTTATAATATTCACTCATAATGCTGTTATCATCTCATATTTTAGTGAGTAAATCAACGAATAAATTGCATTTGTTTCATCCATAATTTATATCGATCCCATCCATTGTGAATTGATTGTCAATGACATATAATAGAGCAGAAGAAGGAGGTGCGTTTGTGAGCGGAAATGAAAATCATATTTATATCGCAATTGATTTAAAGTCGTTCTATGCCTCTGTTGAGTGCCGGGAAAGAGATCTTGATCCACTGACGACCAATCTTGTCGTGGCGGATGCAGAGCGGACAGAGAAAACAATCTGTCTGGCAGTTTCCCCTTCTTTAAAAGTATATGGGATTCCGGGACGAGCGAGGCTTTTTGAAGTCGTACAGCGTGTGAAAGAGGTCAATCAGGAGAGATCGCAGAAGCTGCCGAAAAGAATGTTTGAGGGAAGCTCCTGTTTTTCGGACGAACTGAAGGAACACCCGGAGCTTTCCGTCACTTATGTGACAGCAAAGCCACGAATGGCACTCTATATGAAATACAGTACACAAATTTACGACATTTATCTGAGATATATTGCGCCGGAAGATATGCATGTGTACTCCATCGATGAGGTTTTTATGGATGTGACGCATTATCTGAACACCTATCATATGACGGCAAAGGAGCTTGCGTCAAAGATGATCCTTGATGTGATGCAGGAGACCGGTATTACCGCCACAGCAGGAATTGGAACCAATCTTTATCTGTGCAAGGTGGCGATGGACATTGTGGCGAAGCATGTCGCACCGGATGCAAATGGAGTGCGCATTGCAGAGCTGGACGAGATGACTTACCGGAAACTTTTGTGGAGCCACAGACCGCTGACCGATTTCTGGCGGGTAGGACATGGCTACCGGAAAAAGTTAGAGGAGGCCGGACTTTACACGATGGGAGACATTGC
>OMCD01000652.1_pt1 | contig 24041 bp, 16 predicted proteins | sample 1674171 | NCBI WGS metagenome assembly OMCD01 (sample SAMEA103958149, study PRJEB25191) | human gut metagenome | biome: human-associated habitat [ENVO:00009003]; feature: intestine environment [ENVO:2100002]; material: feces | place: Germany | collected 2013/2015
CTTCGGGTAACTTGATACCCCATTACAAGCCGCAGGGCAAAATGCTTTATTTTGAGAAAGCGGAGTTGGAAGCATGGTTACGTCAGAACCCGGTCAAGACGCAGGCGCAGATAGAGCAGGAAGCGCAGAAGTATATCTTTAACCGTCCTCTAAAGAAATAACGGCTATGGAAAATAGAAAAGCGACAGAAGCCGGGCAGGACGTCACCATGCAGAAAGAGGATTTCGCAGCCCTTTGGAAAACCATTCATCTAAAGGTAACGGACACTTACGAAGTACCGCCCGAAATACTCTGGGTGAACGGCTCTACCATTGGCACGCTGGGTAATTTCAGCGCATCCACGGGTAAAGCCAAGAGCAAAAAGACATTCAACATTTCCGCTATCGTTGCGGCAGCGTTGAAGAATGACGAGGTACTGAAGTATTCGGCATACCTGCCACCGAACAAACGGAAAATCCTCTATGTAGATACCGAGCAGAGCAAATACCATTGCCATAAGGTCATGGAGCGTATTTTGCGACTTGCCGGACTGCCTACCGACAAGGACAGGGACGATTTTGTTTTCATCGTGCTAAGGGAGCAGACCCCCGACAAGCGGAAACAGATTATCGGCTATATGCTTGAAAATATGCCCGATGTGGGGTTGCTCATCATTGACGGAATCCGTGACTTGATGTACGACATCAACAGCCCCAGCGAATCAACCGACCTAATCAACCTCTTGATGCGCTGGTCAAGCGGATATAACCTGCATATCCACACTGTTCTACATTTGAACAAGGGGGATGACAATACAAGAGGACATATCGGTACGGAACTGAACAACAAGGCTGAAACCGTCCTGCAAATCACGAAAAGCCAGCAGGACGGCAACATAAGCGAGGTAAAGGCGATGCACATACGTGACCGGGAATTTGACCCGTTCGCATTCCGTATCAATGACAACGCTTTACCCGAAATCGTGGATGATTATGTATTCCAACAACCTAAGCAGGACAGGAATTTTCCGCTTACGGAACTGACTGAACAGCAACACCGGGAAGCGTTGGAGAACGGTTTCGGCAAGCAGGTGGTACAAGGCTATTCCAATGTCATAGCGGCATTGAAGCAGGGTTATGCGAGTATCGGCTACGAGCGTGGACGCAATGTCCTTGTGTCACTTAACAAGTTTCTTGTGAACAAGCGTATGATTGTGAAAGAGGGCAAGGGCTACCGCTATAATCCCGATTTCCATTATTAAAAGTCAGTTTGGTTTAGTCCGGGTGTATATACAAGAGGAACGGACTTACTATTTCCCTGTATCGGAACAGGCAGGTTTAGTATGGTACGGGTGTATATATAACGGACTAAACAGGACTGGCGCACTTTTCAACTATTTTTTTTATCCCCAAAAAAGAAAATGTTATGAACATCGAAGATGTGAAACAAATACCCATCGCAGACTATCTGCACAGTTTAGGTTACTCTCCTGTCAAGCAGCAGGGTAACGGTTTATGGTACAAATCACCGTTAAGGGAGGAACACGAACCGTCTTTCAAGGTGAACACTGACCGCAACCTTTGGTATGACTTTGATGCGCCCATATAGGCTACACAATAAATATCTCTATGGCAAGAGATTAGGTTAGAGTTCAACAGACCTATCCTCAACGACTTAGCTGGAGGAGAAATCCAAAGGTGACAAAAGCATGTCGGTAAAGTCATTAGTCAGCTAAATACCAAGCTGCGACTGCATGGCGAGAGGAAAAGACAGACACAAGGATGAAGCCTGATTGGTTGAACGATAGTTCTGCTGCACACGTACCAGCCCCGACGAAAGGTATTTGATTCACGTCGGGCTGAAGCACCCCATGTAAACCGAAATTACAATGGAGCAGGAGCTGGCTTCAGAGCAACCACAATAAGTGGAATAGGAACGTAAGTCGCATCCGACAGTCTGCCGAGCCAAACAGTTATTGTGAAAGCAAATGGGGATTCCCTAAATCAGAATGCCGTAAGGCTATGGGCATAGGACCCTGAATATCTGACATGGGAACGGAGCTTCCGTAGTAGTCCGAGCAAGGGAAAGCCTTGTACATGGCGAAGGGAAGCAGTTAGATAACTTAATACAAATAATGGAAAATGTGTGAGACATTATGAGAAGTCCTGAGCAAGTATTAAAAGCTTTAAACAAGCATGGTAAAGTTTCGGATTACAAGTTCGAAAGGCTGTACCGTATCTTATTCAATGAGGAGATGTTTCATGTTGCTTACCAGCGTATTTACGCCAAACCAGGCAATATGACACCCGGTACGGATGGGAAAACCATCAATCGGATGAGTCTTCAAAGAATAAACAAAGTCATTGCATCTTTGAGAGATGAGTCTTACAAGCCTAATCCGGCAAAAAGGATATACATACCCAAGAAAAACGGTAAGAAAAGACCGCTTGGAATTCCTTCCTTTGAGGACAAACTTGTACAGGAGGTGGTGCGCATGATTCTTGAAGCCGTCTATGAAGAGGTGTTTGCAAACACCTCACATGGATTCAGACCAAACAGAAGCTGCCATACCGCATTGACCCATATCCAAAAGACATTTACAGGTACAAAATGGTTTGTGGAAGGAGACATTAAAGGATTCTTCGACAACATAGACCACAATGTATTGATTGCAACTTTGCGGAAACGGATTGCCGATGATAGATTTCTAAGGCTTATCCGCAAGTTGTTGAATGCGGGATATATTGAAGACTGGAAGTTTCATAATACAAACAAGGGAACTCCACAAGGCGGTAATATCAGTCCTATACTGGCAAACATTTATCTTGATAATTTTGACAAGTATATGGAAGAATACGCCCTACGCTTCAATAAGGGAAAAGAAAGACACATCACCAAAGAATACAAGCAACTTAGCGATAAGATGCAACGCATCCTTAAAAGCATCAAGAACATACAGGATGCAGATGTCAGATTACAGCTTAGGGATGAGTATGAGAAACTGAGACGTGAAAGGCAAAAGATTGAGAGCAGAGACAGTATGGATGAAACATACAGAAGGCTTCGATACGTAAGATACGCAGATGATTTTCTCATAGGGGTTATCGGAAGCAAGGCTGACTGCGTTAAAATCAAGTCGGACATTACCAAGTATATGGAAGAAAACCTCAAGCTGGAACTGTCACAGGAAAAGACATTGATAACAAACGCACAAAAGCCCGCGAAATTTCTTGGCTTCGATGTTTCAGTCCGTAAGTCTGATGCTATCAAGCGGGACAAGAACAATGTGCCAGCCCGTTATTACAACGGTAAGATAGTCCTAAAGGTCGCCATAGAAACGGTGCGGAACAAACTGGAAGAATACAGCGCCATCAGATACAAGGTAGAAAATGGCCGACAAGTTTGGTTTGCAAAGTTCAGAGGCAATCTTATGAAGAAGAAAATCGAGGACATAGTGGCGGCATATAACTCTGAAATCAGAGGGTTCTACAACTACTACTGCATTGCCAACAACGTGGCATACGCGCTCTCAAAGTTTGGATACATCATGGAGTACAGTATGTACCATACCATTGCAGGAAAAACCAATAGCACTGTAAGCAAAGTCATTGACAAATATAAGGTTGGGAATGACATTATAGTGCCATATCAGGATGCAAAAGGTAAATTACGGTACAGGAAATTCTATAATGAGGGATTCAAACGTAAACCACCAATGTACTATACGGAGGTAAACGACTTATCCTACACAATCGCAATTCCACAGCCGACACTTACTGAGCGATTGGATGCGAGAACATGTGAATTATGTGGAAAAGTCGGACCTGTAGTCATGCGTCATGTCAGAAAGCTAAATCAGCTTAAAGGAAAAACTGAATGCGACAGGCTGATGCTTGAAAAGCATAGGAAGACATTGGTTGTCTGTGAAAAGTGTTATGCCAAAATACACAGCCATGCTAAATAAAGTCATGTTATCAACGGAGAGCCGTATGCGTGGAGACATGCAAGTACGGTTTGGGGGCAGGTACGGGAAAACCTACTGCCGAAAGGCAGTAAGGCGTTCTGTACCGAGCCTACGCGCAGGCAAGGGCGGCAACATCATCGCACTGGCAAAGGAACTCTATTGCTCCGATAGCCTGCCATACCTTTTAAACCGGATAGCGGAACAGACACCGCACGTCCGCCCGGTCAGTTTTTCTTTTCCCCAGCGTAGGACAGAACCGAGCTTCCAGCATTTGGAAGTCCGTGACCTTACCCATCCGGCATTGCTCCGTTACTTGCAGGGACGGGGTATCAATGTCGAACTGGCAAAAAGAGAATGTAAGGAACTCCACTTTACCAATAACGGCAGACCCTTCTTTGCTATCGGTTTCCCGAACATGGCAGGAGGTTACGAGGTTCGCAATTCCTTTTTTAAGGGTTGCATCGCCCCGAAAGACATCACCCATATACGGCAGCAGGGAGAGCCGAGAGAGAAATGTTTGGTATTCGAGGGTTTTATGGACTATCTTTCTTTCCTCACGCTCCGAATGAAGAACTGCCCGACTATGCCCGACCTTGACAGGCAGGATTATGTCATACTCAACTCTACAGTCAATGTGCCGAAAGCCATTGACGTGCTGTACCCGTATGAACGCATCCACTGTATGCTTGACAATGACAAGGCAGGATATGAAGCGACACGGGCTATCGAATTGGAATACTCCTACCGTGTGCGTGACTTCTCGCACAATTACAGGGGATATTCGGACTTGAACGATTACTTGTGCGGCAGGAAGCAGGAACAGAAAAACGCAGCCAGCCAAGTACAGGAAACGAAGCAGAAAACCGGACAATGTGCCGTCCAAAAACAAAAGAGAGGTAGGGGCATTTAATCCGGCAGGATTGCCAGCGGCTGGCGGTTTCATAGGGAGAGCAAGGTTATGTTTCGGTAGACCGAAACCACCTTGCTTTGCTCACCGCAAAGGAAACCGCTCCCGTTGGTCGCAATTTCTAAGATACCATCAAAAAGTAAAAAGACATGAAAAGGATACAGGATAAGCCGGGCGGTCGTCCGGCAAAGAAACGGACGGAAAAGCAGAAAAAGGTAGTCAGTACGAAGCTGACCGAGTTGCAGTATTACGCCATCAGGAAGCGAGCCGGGGAAGCCGGGGTGCGCATCAGTGAATATGTCCGGCAAGCAGTTATTTCGGCAGAGGTCATACCCCGGCTGAACAGGCAGGATGCGGACACCATCCGCAAACTGGCAGGGGAAGCCAACAACATCAACCAGTTGGCGCACCGGGCGAATGCCGGAGGTTTCGCACTGGTGGCGGTGGAACTGGTGAAACTCAAAAACAGGATTGTCGAAATTATAAACCAGTTGTCGGATGATTGGAAAAATAAAAAAGGGAAGCGGGTTTAAGGGCTGCGTGAACTATGTGCTGGGCAAGGAGCAGGCGGCTTTACTCCATGCGGAAGGGGTACTGACAGAAAGCCGGGGAGATATAATCCGCAGCTTCTGTATGCAGACCGGGATGAATCCCGACTTGAAAAAGCCTGTCGGACATATTGCGCTAAGTTATTCGGCAGTGGATGCGCCCAAATTGACAGACGAGAGGATGATACAGCTTGCGCAGGAATATATGCGTGAGATGAAAATCACCGATACGCAGTATATCATCGTGCGCCATCAAGACCGGGAGCATCCGCACGTGCATGTGCGCCCATAAGGGCATATAATAAATGTATTGGTAGCGCAATACCTGACACGAGTTTACAAGTCTGTCATCAACCGGCTTATCCGAAGGGGAAACCCAAAGGGGAGTATAGCATACCGGCAAATCCATAAGTCAACTAATCGTCATGTTGCGACTGAATGGGAAGATGAAATGATAAGTATGAGGATAAAATCCGTATTGATTAAACGATAGCCTGAGCGGACAAATGCGGGTCTATGACGAAAGACGATTAATGGCGTCATATTGTGATACTCCGTTATCATGTGCATGTAGCGGAAGCGTAAACTGATCACAACGCAATTGCGGTAAGCAATAAAAGGTGGATGTCGTATCCGACAACTTATCGAGCTATAGTTATTATATGTCTAAATGGGGATTGCCTAACCCAAAATGCCAGTTGTAAGGCTATAAGGTTTCAGACCTTTGAATATTTGGCATGGCAACGGAGTCTCCGTAGTAGTCTGAGCAAGGGAAAGCCTTGTACATGGCAAAGGGAGACAGCTAATATTTTTAATACAATTAACGGAAAATGTGTGAGACATTATGAGAGATCCAGAAAGAGTATTAAACAGTCTGGCGCAGCAAAGTAAAATCTCAATGTACAGATTTGAAAGGCTATATCGGATTCTGTTCAATAAGGAAATATATTATGTTGCTTACCAAAAGCTATATGCAAAGGAAGGTAACATGACTCCCGGAGTTGATGGAAAAACCATTGACGACATGAGTATATTCCGTATTGAACAATTGATTGAATTGCTCAAAAGTGAGCAATATCAGCCTGTATCATCAAAAAGAATTTATATTCCGAAGAAAAACGGATCTAAACGACCTTTGGGAATACCTTCTTTTGATGATAAACTGGTGCAAGAGGTTATCCGTATGATTTTGGAGGCGATCTATGAAGACAATTTTGAGAGTTGTTCTCATGGATTTAGACCAAACAGAGGATGCCATACGGCACTATCCCGTATCAAGGATACTTTTACAGGTTCCAAATGGTTTGTTGAAGGAGACATTAAAGGATTCTTTGATAATATCGATCATGATATTTTGATAAGAATACTTGAAGAAAGAATTTCTGACAACAGGTTCATTAGGCTAATCAGAAAGTTCCTGAATGCTGGATACATGGAGGAATGGACATTTCATAGGACATACAGTGGAACACCACAAGGTGGAATTATTAGTCCAATACTGGCTAATATCTATCTTGATAAGTTCGACAAATATATGAATGAATATATCCATAACTTTAATGAAGGCAAAAAACGCAAACCCGATACAGTTTATGCAAAATATGCATTGAGAAAAATCAGAGCCGAGCAAAAACTTAAAATTGAAACAGATAAAAAGAAACGTGAGTTTTACCTGAATCGCATTAATGAATGTTGTAAAGCCCGTAACAACTATCCAAGTTTAGATGAGATGGACAGTAGCTACAGAAGATTGAAATACATCCGATATGCAGATGACTTTTTGATTGGAATAATCGGAAGTAAAGCAGATTGTGTTAAAGTCAAGAAAGACATCAAAGATTTTCTTGGAGAAAAACTCAATCTTGAATTATCTGACGAAAAAACATTGATAACCAATACAAAGAAGAACGCAAAATTCCTCGGATATGAAATCGGAATCTACAAAACAGATCAAACAAAACGGATTGGTAAAGGAACTGCTCAAAGATACTACAGGTCAAAAGTCTTTTTAAAAGTATCTATGGATACAATGAAAAAGAAACTCTTCGAGTATGATGCTATCAAACTGACCTATCATAATGGGAAAGAGAGATGGCATCCCAAGGCAAGGCCTTGCATGAAGAATAATGACGACTTGGAAATACTTTGCCAGTACAATGGGGAGATACGAGGCTTTTACAACTATTATTCATTGGCGAATAACAGTTATACTATTGATTCTTTTTATAATATCATGGAATACAGTATGTACAAAACCTATGCTTGCAAATATAAATCATCAGTTCGCAAGGTTCTTCGAAAATACAGTAAAAACGGAGAGTTTGGAGTTGACTATATCAAAAAGAATGGGAAAACAGTACGGTGCGAGTTTTATCATGACGGTTTTAAGCGCAAGCCTTTAAGTAGAATTAAATTCAATGATGATCAACCGCTTATTAAAATCACAAGAACGAGCCTAATCGATAGGATAAAAGCCAATAAATGTGAGATATGCGGAGCAGAATCGGTATTATCGATGCATCATGTGAAAAAGCTCAAAGATCTGCAAGGAAAAAGGATCTGGGAAAAACACATGATTGCCCGCAGACGAAAAACCATTGCGGTATGCCATGATTGCCATTGGAAAATTCATACAGGGAAGTTAGACTGATAATATTAGTGGAGAGCCGGATACGTCGAAAGGTGTAAGTCCGGTTCGGGGGCGAGTACTTGGAAACCTAACATAGCAATATGTAAAGGCGCTGGGTGCTTAGCCTACATCGTGTTCAACCGTATAGACAACAATGGCAAGACCATTTCGGACAAAAACGATATGTACCGCAACGAGCAGGTATGCAAGAAGCTGAAAGCCAAACACGGGCTTTATTTCGCTGGTGGGAAAGAACAGGTAAAGCAGCACCGCTTGAAAGAGCCGGACAAATCGAAATACGAGATTTACAACGCTGTAAAGAATGAAATCGGGAAGTCCAAGAACTGGCGGCAGTTACAGGAGCGGTTAGCGGAAAAGGGTATTACTATCCGGTTCAAGTATAAGGGGCAGACAAGCGAGATACAGGGCATATCCTTTTCCAAAGGCGAATACACGTTCAAGGGTTCGGAGATAGACCGTAATTTCAGTTTCTCCAAACTGGATAAGTGTTTTGGGGATGTAGGGCAGACGACAGCCGGAAGCAATAAGCAGACGGTTACCGCACCTGTTCAGAAATCAGTATCAGCACCCGACAAAACGGATAATTCTTTTATTGCAGGTTTAGGCGGTCTGTTCTCCGGTTTGTCAGCCCCGGCTGATGAAATGCCCGATGATTCCTTTTTGAGAAAGAAGAAGAAAAAGAAAAAACAACTTAAACTGTAAATACATGGAGGAAAATTTGATTTTAGAGGGGCTTCTCTCAATGGTTACTGAACTGAAAGAGAAGCAGGAAGCACAGGTAACGCCAGCCAGTCGGGAGGAAACTCTCGAAAGGCTGAACGCAATCGAACAGGCATTGTCGGAACTGCACAGTAAGCCGGCTGTTCCCGAAAAGGATTTGCAGGCTATCCAAAGCTAGCTTGACGAGATAAGGAACAGGATGCAAGGTCAGCAGAAACATATCGAGGACACCAAGAAAATAGTATTGGAAACCTATCGTTGTTTCAAGGTAATGCTTGAGACTTTTGGCTCTTGCAAGACGGATAAAGAGGAAGCTACGCCCTTACCGCTCTATCAACGGATTTACAACAAGGTCGCTTCTTGGATTCGTCCGGGATTGTTTCTTTTTTCGGCAGTGCTGATTCTCTGTTCCGCTTCTATATTCTTGAATGTCCGTTTGGTAGAACGTATGCAGCAGTTGCAGGACAACGATATGAAATACCGCTATTTGCTGATGCAAGGACAGGCAGACGGGGAAACTTTTGATATGCTGGAAAACAAGTTCAAGTGGCAACGGGATAACGGTTTTATCCGAAGTTTGACCGATTCAGTGATGGATTTTGAATATCGCATCCAAAAGCAGGCGGAAGCACTGGAACGTGCAAGGCTGTTGAACGAGCAAGCCGAACAGTTAAAGAAAGAAGCCGATAAGCTGGGTAAGCCATAAACGGGGAAAGCCGGAACGGATGAAGCACATTCACCGTTTCGGCTTTTCAGATTCATTTCTTTTTCTTCGTACAGTGCTCTTTCTCGAACTGGCGTAGCGTGGTGACGCTGAACCTTTCCTTGATGAACTCCCGGACATCGGAAGCCTTGTAATACACTTTTCCGCTGATAGTGAAGTATGGCAGCGCACCGATAGCCCGGTAGCGTTGCAGGGTTTTGATGCTTACTTTGAACAGCAGGCACAAGTCTTGATTATCCAATAGGTTGTCATCTTCGGGCAGTACCCTGTCTGCATTGCGTAGTACCCGTACATCTTTGCAGAGTTCTTCCAGTTTGGCATACAGCTTCTGCATCCATTCACCAAATTCGTCATTCTCTATATACATAATTGCTTCATGTTTCAGATTATACATTCTTATTTGTCAATCGATTGATGAAGCAAAGTTCTAAAAACGGATGCAAAGAAATTACAGGGAAACTAATGGAATCCCCTATAAATAAATCATAAGTTGCTGATTACCTATATCCTTTCTTATCATGTTCCTTTTTGATTAGGTCTGCCAGTCCATTAAGAAATTCAGTGAGTTTGCCCGGCTTCCGTTTTATCACGTCCTCATGTTTTTGGTAATAGTCGCCTATTTTGATATTGAACAACCATTCAAAGCCTTTGGATAAATCCACCAATTATCCCAAGCGGGTCTAACCATCGGAAATGAAAGGATAGTAAAGTGATGTAATATCACTGATTTACAGTCTATTAGGAATGAAAGCCGATTTTGGATAGGTTCGTTATTCTTTCCTAAATTAGCGGATTGTTTACCCACTTTTGTCTCGTTTTTGTCCCTCGTTGTATTATCTTTGTATCGCAAACTAAATGCTTGATAATCAGCGATAAAAGAATATGTTAACATCAGAAAAGAAAGGAAATAAAATGGGACGAAAGAAGAAAGAAATCCGTTTGAAGGAGCCTGTGCGCATCCGAGAAAAGAAGATAGCAGGTGGCAACATCAGCCTCTATCTTGACATTTATCAGAATGGATTGCGCAAGAAAGAGACTTTGAAACTCTATCTTGTGCCAGAAATCAACGCTGCTACCAAGTTGCAAAACGCCAATACAAGAAAGTTGGCAGAGCAAATCAAGGCGCAGCGCATTCTTGACATCCAGAGAGAGGGTCTTGTGGATTGGGACAAGGTGAAGAAGTCACGCATGACACTTACCAAGTGGATGGATGACTTTGTGAAGTACAATGCCGAGTTGTCTGAGTCTTCCATGAAGACCAAGCGCAACACTCATGCTCGCATTGACCAATACCTATTATATATAGGCAAGCCAGAGTTTCTGTTGAAAGACGTGGATAAGGAGTTTTGCAAAGGCTTCATTACTTTTTTGAAGACTTGCACCTACAATGATGGAAAGAAACAACTCAGCACCACCACTTGCCGTATGTTCGTCAACTATTTCGGCTCATCATTGGCAAAGGCAATAAGGGACGGACTGATTGAACAAAATCCATTCTTGCTGTTGGAGGCAAAGGAGAAGCCACAGAAGCGAGTGGCTGAGCGTGAGTTTCTGACGATAGAGGAAATAAAGAAGGTGATGAACACTCCATGCCGTTATGAACTGGTGAAGAAAGCCTTTCTATTCTCCTGTTTCACAGGTCTGCGATATAGCGACATGAAAACCTTGAACTGGAGTGAAATCCATAAGGCTGCTGACGGCAAGACGGAATACATTGACCATATCCAAGTCAAGACCAAGGACAGAGTAACCATCCCCTTGTCGGAAGAAACAAAGAAGTGGATGCCTAAAAGAGAAGAAGGCATAGACAACATCTTCCACAACTTGACAATCACATCTACAACAGTGGAAGTGGTGCTGAAAGAATGGATGGAGGTAGCAGGAATATCCAAGCATATAACCTACCATTGCTCACGACATACGGCGGCTACGATGTTCCTGACCCTTGGTGCAAGTATCTATGTAGTAAGCAAGATACTCGGACACAAGAGCATCAAGATGACGGAGATTTACGCCAAGATTGTTGACAAGAAGAAGCTGGAAACCGTGAACCTCGTGAACGGAATGTTTGACCAAATACCTGTAATACAATGAAGATAGAAATCAAGGAACGTAAGCTGACGGAAGGCAAAAGAACCTTGTATCTGGAATACTACGAGAGTGGCTACCGTAAGAGAGAAAACTTGCACCTCTATCTCTTGCCCGATCATGCCGTTGGTGCTGCAAAGCACAATCGGCTTACATACAACAAGGCTATGGAGATACGAGCAGAGCGCATCCTCACCCCTCCTATATTGGAGAAAGAGAATGCCAAAAGCGAAGAACAAGGCAACGGCTTGACTTGGCTACAATGGTGCGATGACTATATCAAATGGTCTGTTGATTGTGGCAACTGCAAGAAGATGATAGGTCATAAGAATGTTGTCCGCAAGCGTATTGCTACTTATTTACGGAGAGTAGATAAGAAAGACATCCTGCTGAAAGATGTCAGTAAAGATGAAATTTGCGGTCTTTTTGACTATATGCGCAACAAGTATCGCAACAAACGCCAAATCAAGACCAACGGAGGACGGTTGGCTGATTACACATTACTGTTGTTTGAGGAAACAGTCAAAGCGATATTTAACAAGGCTATGCGTGAAGGACTTGTAAAATTCAATCCTGTACACAGTCTAAACAAGTTGGAACGCTTCCATGCTCCAGACAAACACAGAGAGTATCTTACGCCCGAAGAACTCACACGTTTCCTGGCGGTGGAAGCTGAATGTGAGAATGAACGAACCGTACAACTGGCATTTGGTTTGTCATCCATGACTGCCCTTCGCCTTGGCGATATGCAGCATCTAAGGTGGTGTGATATAAAAACGATAGATGGCGTGCCGACAATCAGCATCATACAGCGAAAGACAAAGCGTCCTGCCATTATTCCGCTCAATGAAATGGCGCAATCGTTGTTGCCACCTCGGACGGATGACAATCCGGAAAGTCTTGTATTTCACCTTGTCAAGAAGTCAGACAACGTATCGAAATACGTAAGAAGGCTTAAAGAAAAGGCTGGTATAGAAAAGGATTTGACCTACCATTGCTCACGGCATACGACAGCATCGTTGGCTATCTCAGCAGGAGCAGATATATCTGCAGTGAAGGATGTTTTGGGACATGGAAGCATAACTTCAACCGAAGTTTATGCAAAAGTGGCTCTTGAAAAGAAGATAGAGGCGGTCAATCTGTTTAATGGCGTGTTTGATTAAGACATATAGCAGAGTGCGAACAATGGGGAAGTCTTACTTCTTCCCTTTTGTTGGTAAATTGCCGTCAGGCTGTATTCAAAAAACGCTTGTGTTCAAATAAATCTGCGAGACTTATCTGGACACAGGCTTTTTCATGTTCAATTTAATCTTTGATAAAAATGACAACAGGAATAATATACGCTCGTGTCTCCAGTATTGGTGACAGGCAGAGCACGGAAAGACAGGTCAAGGACTTGTCGGAGTATGCAAAGTATAAAGATATCGAAGTCCGTAAAGTCTTTGAGGAGCATATCTCTGGCGCGAGGAAGAATGAGGAGCGTCCAGTGTTGTGTGAGGCAATAGCTTTTTGCAAGGAAAAACGCATAGGCATTCTTCTTGTCAGCGAGCTGTCAAGGTTAGGTCGCAATGCGTTTGAGGTTCTTGCCTCTGTCAAGGAACTCATTGACTGTGGCATCAACCTCTATATACAAAAGGAGCAGCTTACTTTATTGGACGATGATGGACATCCGTCCCTCTTCGCCCCAATAATGATAGCCACGCTTTCTACCTGTGCGCAATTGGAACGTGAAAATATCTCGTTCCGTTTGCAATCAGGCAGAAAGCGGTATATAGAGAAAGACGGAAAACTTGGTCGCAAGGTCGGCTCGGTAAAGACAGTAGAGCAGATGAAAACGGAATATAGGGAAGTAATAAATCTGCTCCGCAAAGGATATTCCATAAGGGATGTGGCAAAGTTGAGTGGCAAGGGTATAAGTACGGTTCAAAGAGTGAAGAAACTGTTTACATGAAGTGTACTATGCAGTAGTGACTCACTTACAACCAAATATTTTATGCTAAAAAAGTGAAAAATCTTTGGCAATTTCAGCCAAATTGAATAAATTTGCATTTAAATTAAAATGTTTTACGCTATGGCAAATCTAAACAGGCTAAAAGTAGTGCTTGCAGAACAGCAGTGACTATCACTAGAAAGGCTTGACAGATTTGAGTACGATTAACTAATTCGTTTTACACTCTTAATATAGGCTCACTAATCAACTTTACACTTAATGTTGAGTGAACTAAATCGGTTTACATTTAGCCTTCATTGAACTGAATGGCTTTACAGTAATTTAGACTTAGGACCAAGAACGCCTATCTCCGATATGAACGCAAATTTAATAGCTTAGCCTTGAAACTATAAATAGTTCAAGAAAAAAATATATCTTTGCAGTCATAAGCCGAAGAGGAAACGTGCTCTGCTGAGGAGCAACCCGCCAGCAATAGGCTTAGCACTACACTGAAAGTAGATTCAGACGAGGTTGCTTTATAGGTGATCTCGTCATTTTATTTTCAGGAAGTGCATATGGCTAAGAAAACCTATTCCATAGGACTGGGCAGTTTTGCCTCCCAGGGATTTCTCCAACATCTTTTTTGAGGACCTTCCTGCAAATGTGCAACCTCTGGCGTTTGCATGCCTATACTTCTATGGGGTCGTTCCGTATTGTAAAACAGGATAGTGTAGCAGTAAAATATCTAAATATTTATGGCATAAAGATTTGGGGTAAACAAAAAGATCTAACTTTGTACTCCGAGAATGGAAGTGAGTGTGCTTTCAACAGATAGTCAAAATAGCGGTCATAAACCAGTCTGTTTGCTGCTACATTTCTGCTACACAGACTATCAGTACAAAAGGTAAATATTTAGATAACAGCGATAAGGAAATACCGTGGATTAGTCCTAGCTGGTCCACGCTACGTACTCTGGACAAGAGTAAAACAAGAAAAGATTGAATCAGACAAGAGGTTGTACGGCTGCTCGTTGTGGAGCACATACAGATATTGTATCTCTTTGAACAAACAAGAAAAGGCATCCGTATGACGCGTATTCGTCTCAAAAGAGAAAGAGAGACGCCTGATGCGGCCGGTTTTGCTTGGTCTAACCCGATGTATGAGGCAAGGACTTTGCTATAAATACCAAGAAATAGGTATTGCGGGATCAAATAACTTCAATTAAATTTGCGCAAAATTTAACAAATGATTTAAAATCGACTTATCTGCTTGATGGCAAACAATATTTGGGTGCCATCGTTGAGGCTTGGAGTTCTCAGTGATGAGAAAGCATCATAGGTCTAATAAATTTACTATGCATTATATAAGAAGAATGCTGCTTCTGCTTCTCGCACTGACACCCTTAGGCGTGTGTGCCCAGACGCAACAAAGCACAAAAACAGAGAGAAGAAGTGCGATGACCGATTCGGTGTACAGGTTGACAGAGGTGGTGGTGCGATCCAATCAGATGTTGGGTAGCAAGTTTGAGGTCCGCAACCGTACGGGGGCGGCTTATTATATCTCTCCGGAGGAACTAGGAAAGTTTGGTTATACCGACATCAACCGTATGCTCAAGAGCGTGCCGGGAGTGAACGTGTATGAAGAAGACGGTTTCGGATTGCGGCCGAACATCAGCCTGCGTGGTACGAAAGCCGAGCGAAGCGAGCGTATCTCACTCATGGAGGACGGAGTGTTGGCTGCTCCGGCGCCTTATGCCGCTCCCGCGGCCTATTATTTCCCCAATGCCGGGCGCATGTATGCCATCGAGGTGCTGAAGGGGAGCAGTCAGGTGCAATACGGTCCGTTTACCACCGGTGGCGCTATTAATATGGTGTCGACGCCCATTCCCTCGAGATTCACCGCCAAGTTGAACACCTCTTACGGCAGCTACAACACGCTCAAGTCGTATGCAAGCATAGGCAACCGCTTTAAATATACGGGCTTTCTGGTGGAATATCTGCGCTATCAGTCGGATGGTTTCCGCAAGGATGAGCCGAACGAGCGCACGGGATTCAAGCGCAACGACCTGATAACAAAGTTCTCGGCACAGACCAATAGGGATGAAGGACTCAACCATTTGTTCGAACTGAAGTTTGGGTTTGCGAATGAGACTTCTGACGAGACTTATCTGGGATTATCGGAAAGCGATTTCGCCATGCGTCCCTACTTCCGCTATGCTGGTGCGCAGAAAGATAATTTAAAGACCCGTCATACCCAATGGGTGGCTACCTATCTGATAAAGGCTGGCAGCAAATTTAAGATAACCACAAACTTATATTATAACTATTTCTTCCGCAACTGGTATAAACTGAACGAGGTGAGGGCAGGCATTACCAAGGCCGAACGCCGTTCGATCGATGCCGTGCTGGCTGATCCGGAGACCAATCGAGACTATTTCGATATTGTTACGGGCAAGAAAGACTACATCGGCGAGGCGCTGATGCTGCGCGCCAATCATCGTGTGTACCGCTCGCGAGGCATACAGTCGAAGGGTGAGTATCGTATGATGCTGGGCGGTGGCTATCTCACCGCGGAGCTGGGCGTGCGCTATCATGCCGACAGTGAGGACCGATTCCAGCAAGACGATGCTTATGCGATACAAGGCGGGCGTATGAGTCTTTTCTTGGCGGGACAGCCGGGCGACAATGCCAACCGCATTACCACGGCTCATGCCTGGTCGGGCTATTGGCTGGGAAAATGGTCGAAAGGCATTCTCACGCTCACAGTCGGTATGCGCTATGAGGATGTGGAACTGCTGAATCGCAATTATACCAAGGCCGATCCGCGTCGTACGGGCAAGGTGCGCATTGAGACACCCAACCACGCACATGCTTTGTTGCCGGGATTAGGATTCAATGTGAAGGTACTGTCTGTCCTTTCGGCTTTCGGAGGAATTCACAAGGGGTTCGCACCGCCCAGCGCCGTGCTCAACCAAAAACCTGAAAGCAGTGTGAATGTGGAAGCCGGACTGCGCCTGACGACGCAAAAGATGAAGTTCGAGGCCATCGTCTTTAACAATAACTATTCCAATATGCTGGGAAGCGACTTGGCCGCACAGGGCGGACAAGGCACGCTCGACCAGTTCAATGTAGGTAAGGCTATGGTAAACGGCTTGGAACTAATGTTCCATTATCTGCCGCTACCCAGGCATTTCGCCGTCCAGCTGCCCATTCAGCTTTCCTACACATACACCAATACCGAGATGAAGAACGATTTCATAAGTTCGGCTTGGGGAAATGTGGTTTATGGCGACGAGATACCTTATATATATAAGCACGCTTTCAATGCTCAGATAGGCATCGAGCATAAATGGGTGGAAGCAAACTTCGGAGCACGCTATAATGGTGATATGCGCACCACGCCGGGGCATGGAAAGATTGCCGAGCGTGAGAAGATTCCCGCCCATCTGATTTTGGACGCTTCGCTAAAAGGGCATATCAATAAGAATATCACCATCACACTGAATGCCATCAACTTGGCCAATAAGAAATATTTGGTATCACGCCATCCCGCCGGATTGAGGGCCGGCCATCCTTTTGGCATCTACGGGGGCGTCCAGCTGCATCTGTAAAGCAAAGGCAGATTATAGTCAATAAAGCAAGTAGAATCATCATTGTAAAAAAAGAATGTATAGACTTATAAACATAAAGAAAGCATTGACAACCGTCTTGTTGTTGTTCACGCTTCTCACCGCGGTGGCGCAAACAGCCGGAACCGTTACGGGAACGGTGAGGAACGAGCAGGGCGAAACACTCATCGGAGTGCATGTGCAGGTGTTGGGAACCAAGGCAAAGGCCGTGTCTGATGTAAACGGAAACTTCACCATCAAGGCTGTGCCGGGACAGACATTACAGGTAAGTTACATCGGCATGCTCACACAACGGGTGAAAGTCGGTGGGCAGCCATTGAATATCGTGCTGAAAGACGACAGTCGGCAAATAGACGAAGTCGTGGTAACAGGCTATCAGAACATCCGTAACCGGGTATACACCGGCGCTGCCACATCGGTAAAGATGGATGACATCAAGCTTGAGGGTGTCGCCGATGTATCACGAATGCTCGAAGGACGCGTGCCCGGCCTGTCGATACAGAACATATCGGGTACATTCGGATCGGCGCCTCGTATCAATATCCGGGGTGGCGCCTCTATCATCGGCAATGTGCAGCCGCTGTGGGTTATCGACGGTGCGGTGTATGAAGACCTTGTACACCTCAGTCTCGACCAACTGGCATCGGGCGATGCCGTGACACTCATCAGCTCGGCCGTATCGGGACTTAACCCGGCCGACATACAGGACATACAGGTGTTGAAAGATGCTTCGGCCACATCGGTGTACGGTGCTCGGGCTTTGAACGGCGTGATTGTGATTACCACCAAGTCGGGTAGGAGGGAATCTCCCCTGCGGGTAACTTACTCCACGGAGAATACCGTGCGCCTGAAACCTCGTTATAGCGAATTCGACTTGCTCAATTCGCAGGAAACGATGTCGCTCTATCAGGAGATGAACGACAAGGGCTATTTCGGTATCAGCAATTCACTTTACGGAAGACGCAGCGGAATCTATTATCAATTATACAAGGGAGTGAGTACCGTCAATCCGGCAACGGGCACCTATTACCTACCCAATACGCCCGAGGCAAGGATGGATTTCCTGCGCAAACACGAATATGCCAACACCGACTGGTTTGATCTTCTCTTTACGATGAAGCCCATCACTAATCATGTGATAACGCTTTCGGGCGGTGGCAAGAACACGGCTACCTATGCGTCGATAGGTTTCTATCACGATGCGGGATGGACCGTTACCGACAAGGTGCGCCGACTTACGACCAATGTGAAGAATACCTTTTATATAAACGATAAGCTCACGGCTATGCTCACGGCACAGGGTAACATCCGTTCGCAGAAGGCGCCGGGCACGATGCCGCAGCGCAAGAACAATACGCTTGGAGTATTTGAGCGCGATTTCGACATCAATCCATTCACGTATGCTCTCGGAACAAGTCGCACTCTGCGCCCCTATAATGAAGACGGGAGTCTTGAGTACTACCGCAATAACTGGGCGCCATTCAACATCTTCAACGAATATGCCAATAACAAGATGAACATAGATGTGCTGGATTTCAAGATACAGGGTGAAGCTACTTATAGACTGAACGACGACATCGCTATCAAAACCCTGCTGTCTACGCGACAAGCATATACCAGTACGACCCACGAAGTACATGAAGCCTCGAATATAGTACAGGCTTTCAGAGCCAATGAAAATCCGTTTGTCGCTCAGCAGAACATCTATCTGGTGCACGATAAAGACAATCCGCAGCTCCAACCCAAGGTCGGGCTGACCCATGGAGGTATACTAAACAAGACGGAAGCCTCGCTGAAAAGCGTCTTGGCTCGCATCGCCCTTGATTTCGATAAGCGTATGGGCGAGCATGATTTAAAGGCTTTTGCCTTTACCGAGGTACGATCGGCTGTGCGCACGGTCAATCCTTTCCAAGGTTATGGCATTCAGTACGACAGGGGAAATCAAGTCTACACCAATCCATTGATATTCAGCAAACTGATAGGCGAGGGTAACGATTATTTCAATCTGCACAAGAGAAACGACCGGGGGGTTACTTTCTCGTTTAATGGAACCTACGGCTATGCGGGTAAATATGTCTTCAATATGGTGTTCAACAGCGAAGGCTCCAATACTTCTGGCAAAGGAGCGCGTGCGTTGTGGTTGCCCACATGGAATGTGGGAGCCAAATGGAACATCGACCAGGAGGCCTTTATGAAAGACAATAAGACGATTTCCAGACTGGCTTTGCGCGTCAGTTACGGCCTCACGGCCAAAATGAACGAAGAGGCCATCAATGCTAATTCCATTTACAAAAGCGGCATTGTGAATCGCCATAACTTCAACGATAGGGAGAATAAATTCAATATCCTGCATTTGGAAAACAGAGACCTGACATGGGAAAAAATGTATGAGCTGAATATCGGTGCGGAACTGGGACTGTTCAATAACCGCATCAGCACGACATTGGATGTGTATCAGCGTAACACTTTCGACCTGATAGACCTTGTGCGCACCTCTGGCGTGGGCGGTCAATATTATAAATATGCCAACTTCGGCGACATGCGCACGCGAGGCGTAGAGTTGGGGCTACATACCAAAAATATCGTAACGGACGGCTTCAGTTGGAGTACTAGCCTCACATTGAGTGCAATGGATCAAAAGATTACGCGCCTGCAGAACACGCCGAATGCTTTTGATATGGTGGCGGGAAGAGGTCGTGGAAACATCGTGGGCTATCCGAGAGGTTCGCTCTTCTCGTTTAATTTCCAAGGTCTGAACAACAACGGACTGCCCACATTCGACTTCGGGCTTTATCCATCCAGCCAAGGAGAATACTCAAATATTGCTGGAGCTGACTTCCTCGATACGCAGTATGCCAAGTCATATCTGCTGTATCACGGACCGATAGAGCCGCAAGTGATAGGTGGCTTGTCCAACACATTTAAATATAAAGATTGGGAATTCTCGTTCTTCATAACGATGCAGGCAGGCAATAAGATTCGTCTGAACCCTACATTCGACCCCGAGTTCGGCGACTTGAATGTCTTCTCCAAATCTTATTACAACCGTTGGCTCAATCCGGGCGATGAGTTCAAGACCGATGTTCCCGCGCTTCCTTCTCAGGAACTGATTGCAAAAGTAGGTAAGGAGAATATCGAGCGTGCCTATAACACATATAATTACTCGCAGCAGATGGTGGCCGACGGAAGTTTTGTGCGGATGAAGAATATCTCGTTGGGATATAACATGCCTGATAAATTTCTGAAAAAGGTGAGGCTGCACGCAGCAAACCTACGCCTGAATATCACCAATCCGTTCCTGATCTATTCAGATAAGAAGCTCAAAGGACAGGATCCGGAGTATTATAAGTCGGGTGGGGTGTCGCTTCCTACGCCTAAACAGTATACTGTAACATTGAACATAGGTTTTTAACAAGAAGAAATATGAAAAGAAATATATCATTGTTGCTATTTGCGACAGCAGCTTGGCTATTCGTCGGCTGTAACAACTTCCTGGATAAAAGTCCCGATTCAGAACTGAATGTTGATATTGACTCCGAGGAGAAGATTGCGGAACTGCTTACAGGAGCTTATCCCGAGGCAAGCTATATCCCCTTTCTGGAGCCTCGCACCGATAATGTGGAAGAGCGTGTCAACGGTGTACATTCGCGGCTGAATGAGTCCATGTTCTTTTGGGAGGACTACGATCAGGAAGACCTCGATACGCCTTTGAACTATTGGAATGCCTGCTATAAGGGCATCGCACAGGCCAATAAGGCTTTGGAACTACTGAGTCGCTATCCCAAGAGCGAACGTGTAAAGGCCTTGTATGGAGAGGCCTTCCTGTTGCGAGCTTACCTGCACTTTATGTTGGTCAACATCTGGTCGGAACCTTATGGGGGAAAAACGACCAATCCGGGCATTCCTTATATTACGAAACCTGAGAAAAATGCTTTGGTAGACTATCAGCGAGGTACGGTGAACGAAGTCTATGCCCAAATCGAAAAGGATTTGAAATTGGGCATATCCTTAGTTTCAGACATCTATTATAAGCATCCTAAGTTTCATTTCAATAAGAAAGCAGCCTATGCCTTTGCCTCTCGCTTCTACCTGATGAAGGGAGAATGGAAAGAGGTCATTGCATATGCGGACTATGTTCTTGGCGGAGATCCCAAGACACAGCTCCGCCTTTGGCGGCAATATGCCGACGTATTCGAGTTCAACCACAGAAGTCTCTATCGCAGATATGCCGCTGCGAGCGAGCCGGCGAACTTGTTGCTGACCACTACAGAGTCGCGTCTGGCACGTACTACGCCCAGCGAGAAATATGGTTCCACATTCAATACGGTAGACAAGATTTTTGCTCAAAAGGGCATTGAGGGCGGGGGAGATTATGCAAAGATGAACTTCATAGGTACCTATATCTTCACTTCGTCAACCGCTCCTGTTACTACCGGTCGCTATTTGGCCAAGTTCGACGAGCTTTCTACCTCCGAAAGCATCGGCACAAAGCCCCGTGGACTTTATGTAACGAATGTGCTCTTCACCGTCGACGAGGTGCTCTTAAACCGGATGGAAGCCTATGCCATGTTGAAGAATTACAGCCATGCCATCGACGATTTACTGCAATATATGCAGGGAAAGTTCGGGTTTATGCCCTCCGTAGACCGTGCCGTGTATACATCTACAAACAGCGACAATTATAATATCTATACTCCTTTCTACGGGTTGACACTAAAACAGCTGGCCATGGTGAAACTCTTCCTTGATTTCCGGCAGAAAGAATTCTATCAGGAGGGTCTGCGCTGGTTCGACATACGGCGTTTCCATTTGGCCGTAAAACGCTCGTCGAAGAGTTCCTACTACTTCCCGCTGGAAAAAGAAGACCCCAGAAAAGTGCTCCAGATACCAACCGAAGCCATTCAAAGAGGTCTTGCCGCCAATCCGCGCGAGCGCCAGGAACCAATCCGATAAATCCTATCAACATCCAAACAGATAAAGTAAGACAATGAAAATAAAGATAAGAAAGACAACTCTTCTGCTCCTCACGGCACTCACTCTCACAGGATGCGACGAAGAGAAACTGAGCGACAGAAGCGTGATTGACGACGGTAAGCAGCAGATAGAAACCACGCAGCTGGATAATTGGATACTCGACAATATCACCAAACCCTACGGCATTGAGGTAATCTATCGCTGGGAAAAGAATACCGGCTCTACGGGTACATTCATTTATCCACCCAAATTAGAGAATGTGCGTGCGATACTCGAGGCTGTGAGAGAATTAGGTTTAGAGACCTATCGACTGAAAGAAGTGGGAGGAGCAGACTTCCTGCTCGGTCGTCTGCCCATCAAGCTGTATCTCTATGGCGGTGGAAATCCCGATGAGAACGGGGTGGAGCGCCTCAATAATCCGCAGCTCACGGCAGCGGAGATGTGCCTGTACAATGTGAACGACTTCAATCCGGGCGATGCCGACAAGATGTTCGTACTCATGCGCAGCGTACACCATCAACTGGCCAAGCGTCTTATGCAGCTCATCGCTTACGACCGTGATAAATTTTTCACCATCAGCGGGCATCGTTATACGGGTTCTACCGAGTTGATAGCAGCCCAGTTGGGCTATGCCTCTACTGGAAAAGAGAAGTTCGGACTGGATGCTTATGCCAATAAGCGAGGATTCTATACAATGCTCTCGTTCCTTTCGGCTGAAGACGACTTTGCTGAAATCATCAGCGCCACGCTCACCAGTACGCCTAAAGAGGTGTATGACGCTACCGTTACGGCAAAGACGCCTGATACGGATGTCGACCCGGAAGTGAATGCGCGTTATGCCAAAGAGGCAGAACAGGCTTATAAGGAATTTACGGAAAAACAAGCCTTCGTCAATGAATATGTGCAGAAAAGCTGGCATATCAATCTCAAGCAGATGCAAGTGATCAGTGTTCGCAGAATCAATGCCTATATAAAACAACATTAAGAAAAAATGAATAACAGATATATGAAATACTGTCTTGTATTGGCGGCCTTGTTGTTGGCAGCTTGTTCTTCCAAGGACGATGTGTTCGATAAATCTCCTTCGCAACGCAGCAGCGAGAGTATTACAGCCTTGAAAGCCGAACTTGTGAATGCGCCTTATGGCTGGCGGGTACTCTATTTTCCCAAAACCGACTCGCTGTTGTTCTCCAATCCGTCGGAACTGATCTCTCAACATGGATTCAGGGGGCACTACGGTTATGGCGGCGACTGCTTCACGATGAAGTTTGCGGCTGACAATACCGTAGAGATGTGGGCAGATTTCACCGACCAAACAGCGGCTGAGGCCGTGAAGAGCGAATACCTTATCGGCCGAAACAGCTTCACCCAATTGAGTTTCTCTACATATAACTATATACACAGACTCGTGAACGACCGCTTTGCCGGAGCTTCAGATTTCCTTTATATGGGCAAGAATGAGGATGGAGACTTGGTGTTTCGCACGGCTACTTACCTGCAGCCGGCACGCGAATACATAGTCTTCACCAAGCTGAGAAGCGCAGAGGAGACAACAGGCTTCGTGCGGAAAGCTTACGATAATCGCACATTCTTTGAGCAGATGGTCAATCCGCAGCTCCTTATACATAGGGGCGGACGCACCTATTTCCGGAGCGACATCTACATCAAGCGCAATGTGGAGACCAATCAGGCTTTGCTCAAGGAAATCAAGGAAAAGAAATACTATCTCTTCCTTTTCACCCAAAAGAAGAATCCCATCCCGGGCTACCCTGCCAAAGAGATGACCGGCCTTGGCTCTGGATATGCCGGGACAGAGCACGGCATAACATTCAGAGCTGGTCTGCGCTACGACAGTAAGACCATGTTTTTCGACTTTCAGCGTAAGGGCAACCGATTTGTGGCTGAACTGGTATCGATCTACGACCCGTT
>OMCD01000657.1_pt1 | contig 23975 bp, 20 predicted proteins | sample 1674171 | NCBI WGS metagenome assembly OMCD01 (sample SAMEA103958149, study PRJEB25191) | human gut metagenome | biome: human-associated habitat [ENVO:00009003]; feature: intestine environment [ENVO:2100002]; material: feces | place: Germany | collected 2013/2015
AGATTATATCATGGAATACTTATTGAGTCGAGTTAATTAAAAACATTTATACTAGTATGATAGAAGCGGACATATAGATTCAAGAATGGAGGGTGTATTTTTATGAAAACCTACGAACGACCACAAGTATTTTGTCAGGAAGATTTATGCGAAGGCTGTCCGGCAGACAACGGTTCTTTCTGCACACTGACCAAGGGATATACAACCGGTGATAAAGACTACCGTCCTACCTGGGAACGCAATGGCGAGAGTCCGGATAAAATAACATGGATAAAAAGACCTCCCAGAAAGGATTTTTCTTTTCCTTTCTGGAAGGTCTTTTAAAATTGTCCAAGGAGAATAAATATCTCTTCCCTTTTAATATTGTCTCTTATTTAAAATAAGCCACACCGGACTCAAAGATTTTAAGATCCTGCTCTCCGTAAATGTTAATTGCCACGCTTCTGTCACGTCTCTCGGAATGAGCCATCTTGCCGAGCACACGTCCATCCGGGCTTGTGATACCCTCGATGGAACAGTAGGAACCATTGACGTTCCACTCTTCGTCCATGGTCGGAACACCTGCCTCATTGACGTACTGTGTTGCAACCTGACCGTTTGCAAACAGTTTATCAAGCCATTCTTTCGGTGCAACAAAGCGTCCCTCTCCGTGGGATGCCGGGTTGCAGTAAACTTTTCCAAGTTCCGCCTGTGCTAACCACGGGGACTTGTCGGTGACAACTTTTGTGTATACCATCTTGCTGATATGGCGTCCGATCGTGTTGTAGGTCAGTGTCGGGGAATCTGCTGCCTGCGGGCGGATCTCGCCGTAAGGTACCAGTCCTAATTTGATCAGTGCCTGGAATCCGTTACAGATACCAAGGGCTAAACCGTCTCTCTCATTTAACAGTTTCATAACTGCCTCTGTCATCTTTGCGTTGCGGAATGCGGTTGCAAAGAATTTTGCAGATCCTTCCGGCTCATCACCGGCGGAGAATCCACCCGGGAACATGATGATCTGTGCCTGGTCGATTGCCTTGGTAAATTCATCTACGGACTCACGGATGTCCTCAGCATTTAAGTTTTTAAATACTTTTACGATCGTATCCGCACCTGCGCGCTCAAACGCTTTTGCACTGTCGTACTCGCAGTTGGTTCCCGGGAATACCGGAATAAATACGGTCGGTCTTGCCACTTTATGTTTGCATACATAAACAGAATCTGCATGATAAAGATCTGTCTTTACTTCCTCTTTATCTTCGGTTGCACGAGTCGGGAATACTTTCTCCAATGTGCCTGTCCATGCGTTCAATGCCTCATCGATCGCAAGTTTCATATCGCCACAGATAAATGCTGCTTTCTCATCGACAGCACCTGCTCTCTTTACGTTTGCAGATAAACCTGCATTCTGCAGTGCCTCGTAAACTTCTGCAGTCTTGCCTGCCGGAACTTCTGCCACGACATTACCAAAGCCCGGAGCAAACAGTGTATCAGTTGTCACATCGGTATCTACTGTCACGCCAAGTTTGTTACCGAATGCCATCTTTGCAAGTGCTGCTGCAAGACCTTTTCCGTCAAGCGCATATGCGGAAACGATCGCACCTTTCTGGATCAATACATGAACCGCATCATAAAGTTTCATGACCTGTGCGTAAACCGGCACGTCATATTCGTCTTTGTCGATCGTAAAGTATAACAGTTCATTTCCTGCTGCCTTTAACTCCGGTGTGATGATATCCTGCTCTTTTGCCACATCCACTGCAAAGGAAACCAGTGTCGGCGGTACATCAATATCATTAAACGTTCCTGACATGGAATCTTTTCCACCGATAGATGGAAGTCCAAAACCGATCTGTGCATTGTAAGCTCCGAGAAGTGCTGCAAATGGCTGGCTCCAGCGCTTCGGATCCTCGTTCATTCTGCGGAAGTATTCCTGGAATGTAAAACGGATCTTTTTATAATCACCACCTGCGGTCACGATTCTTGATAAGGACTCTAATACCGCATAGATCGCACCGTGGTACGGGCTCCAGCTTGCTAAATACGGATCAAAACCATATGCCATCATGGTTACTGTATCACATTTTCCATGTGCAACCGGAAGTTTTGCAACCATGGACTGTGTCTCTGTGAGCTGGTATTTTCCACCGAATGGCATGTAAACACTTCCTGCACCGATGGAACCGTCAAACATCTCCACAAGACCTTTCTGGGAGCAGACATTCAAATCAGCCAGCTCTGCAAGCCATGCTGCCTTCATATCGTTTTTCGCAACCGCATCTGCAACTTTTGGTGTAGAGATCTTATTTAAGTAATTATTCTCCGGTACCGGCATATCCACTGCAACGTTCGTCTCCTGATGCGCACCATTGGTGTCTAAGAATGCACGGGAGATATTTACGATCTCTTTGCCTCTCCACTCTAAAACAAGTCTCGGCTCCTCCGTTACAACGGCAACTTCCACTGCCTCTAAGTTTTCCTCCGCTGCGTAGCCTAAGAAGGTCTTGACATCCGAAGGAGATACCACAACTGCCATACGCTCCTGGGATTCTGAGATTGCAAGTTCTGTTCCGTCTAATCCGGCATATTTCTTCGGCACTTTGTCAAGCTGTACGCGAAGTCCGTCTGCAAGCTCACCGATTGCTACAGACACACCGCCCGCACCGAAATCGTTGCATTTTTTGATGATATGGGCAACTTCCTCACGGCGGAACAGGCGCTGGATCTTGCGTTCTGTCGGCGGGTTACCTTTCTGTACCTCGGCACCGCAGACTGCTGTGGACTCTGTGTTGTGCGCTTTTGAAGAACCTGTGGCACCACCGATACCGTCACGTCCGGTTCTTCCTCCAAGTAAAATGATGATGTCACCCGGATCAGAGGTCAGTCTCTGTACGGCACGTCTTGGAGCAGCACCCATGACCGCACCGATCTCCATACGTTTTGCCACATAGTTTGGATGGTAAACTTCTTTGACGTATCCGGTTGCAAGACCGATCTGGTTACCGTAAGAGCTGTATCCGTGTGCAGCTTCTCTCACCAGTTTTTTCTGTGGAAGTTTTCCGGAGATCGTCTCGGAAACAGGAACCGTCGGATCTGCGGCACCGGTCACACGCATTGCCTGGTAAACATAGGTACGTCCTGACAACGGGTCACGGATCGCACCGCCAAGACAGGTAGCGGCACCACCAAACGGCTCGATCTCGGTCGGATGGTTGTGTGTTTCATTTTTGAAATTAACCAGCCACTCCTCTGTCTTTCCGTCTACTTCTACCGGAACAACGATGGAACATGCATTGATCTCATCGGACTCTTCCTGATCCTGTAACTTTCCTTCTTTTTTCAGACGTTTCATTGCCATCAGGGCAAGATCCATCAGACATACAAACTTATCACTGCGTCCTGCATACAGGTTCTTGTGGGTATTTAAGTAATCCTCATAAGTCTCTTTCATCGGCGCGCAGTAATAACCGTCATCAAATGCCACATTTTTAAGTTCTGTGGAAAATGTGGTATGACGGCAGTGATCAGACCAGTAGGTATCTAACACACGGATCTCCGTCATGGACGGATCGCGTTTTTCATCGTTCTTAAAATAATTTTGGATATGTAAAAAGTCTTTGAATGTCATCGCAAGATTCAATGAATCGTATAACTCTTTTAACTTAGCCTCCGGCGTATCACGAAAACCGTCAAAGATCTTAACATCCTCTGGCTCCGGGAAACTCTGCACTAAAGTCTCAGGTTTCTCTAAGCCTGTCTCTCTGGAATCGACCGGGTTGATGCAGTGTTTTTTGATCGCTGCAAATTCTTCGTCACTGATCGTTCCCTCGATCGCATAAGTCACTGCAGTGCGGATGATCGGCTCTTCCTCTTCATTTAATAATTTCACGCACTGTTCTGCAGAATCTGCTCTCTGGTCAAACTGTCCCGGTAAGAACTCTACGGAAAATGTTCTTGCTCCGTTTAAATCAAACTCTTCCTCATAAATATCGTCTACCGGCGGTTCGGAAAAAACGGTTACTAAGGCTTTTTTATAAGTTTCCCCGGAAATATTTTCAATATCATAACGGATCAGCTCGCGCACCTTCGTCACACCACTGATTCCAAGATAACTTCTGATTTCAGACTGCAATTCTTTTGCCCGGACTGCATATTCCGGTTTCTTCTCAACATATACACGTTTTACACTGCTCATGCGGTAACCTCCATTCTCAGTTTCCATTTGTCTTTTCAAAGTATAACATAGGTTATAAAATAAGCATAATTAATATATTTAATCTTATTTATTAATTTTATTAATATTTCTATAAATAATAGAATGCACACTCTGCGAGCATTTTATTGTCATGAATTATATCTGCTTTGTTGCAGACATGTTCTTATTTTTACTCCTGAATCATTTTCTTTCATTGGAAAATGCTTTCACGCATCCCCATTATCAGTCTTTATTGACAGATTTATAAGCACGTCTTATAATCATGATAGTTATTTTTATTAACATTCTTCATTCAAATGATATGCGGCCAGCCCGCAGAAAGAGGACTTCATGGATATCAATTACGAATTATATAAAGTGTTTTATTATGTGGCAACATCCTTAAGTTTTTCCGAGGCAAGCAAGCAGCTTTTTATTTCCCAGTCCGCGGTCAGCCAGTCGATCAAAACGCTTGAGAAAAAGTTAGACCAGCCGCTTTTCATCCGCAGCACGAAAAAAGTACAGCTCACTCCTGCCGGAAAAGTATTATTAAAACACATCGAACCGGCAATGAACCTGATTCAGCGCGGTGAAAGCCAGCTTTTAGACTCCGGCAGTCTCGGACTCGGTCAGCTTCACATCGGTGCAAGCGACACCATCTGCCGTTACTTTTTAGTACCTTATTTAAAACAGTTCCACAAAAAGTTCCCAAACGTGCCGATCAAGGTGACGAACGCGACATCCCTTAGCTGCGTGGATCTCCTCGATCAGGGAAAAGTCGATCTGATCGTGACCAACTTTCCGAACTCGAACCTGAATCACTCCTACATTCAGAAGACCGTCTGCAATTTTACCGACGTATTCATTGCAAACCCGGCATATTTTAACCTGAAACAGCAGGAGATCCCGTTTGAGGAACTGAAACAGTACCCAATCCTCATGCTCGACCGCAAAAGTACGACGAGCCAGTTCCTGCACAACCTGTTTTTACAGCATCAGCTTGAGCTGATCCCGCAGATCGAACTTAGCAGTAACGACCTTCTGATCGACCTTGCGCGCATCGGTCTTGGTATCGCATTTATACCGGATTACTGTTTAAGCCGGGAATCCAAAGATCTGTTTATCGTAAAAACAAAGGAAAAACTGCCATCGAGACAGATGGTCGCAGCCATCAACCCGACGCTCCCGGTTTCACAGTCCACCGAGGAATTCTTAAAACTGCTGCCTACGATCTGACACAGACTTAAGAACGGTTCCAGAATTCTTCTAAATACTTTTCCACCGTATCTATCCTGCATACCGTCTGCCTTTCCCATTCTCTTGGGAACAGCGCACGGTATTCACTCTGCAGGAAACGCTCATCTAAAAGTTCTATGACTCCGACATCCTCCACCGTCCGTATCACTCTTCCTGCCGCCTGTAACACCTTGTTCATTCCCGGATACCGGTAGGCATAATCAAATCCGGCACCAAGCCGTTTTTCAAAATATCCCATCAGGATCTCCCGCTCATTGCTGATCTGCGGCAGTCCCGTGCCGACGACAATCGCACCGATCAGCTGTTCATTTTTCAGGTCGATCCCTTCCCCGAAAATACCGCCCATCACACAAAATGCAGCCAGCGATCCTTTCCGCTCTCCCGATAATTCTTCCGAAAATGCCTGTAAAAAAGACTCTCTTTCTTCTTCTTTCATCCCAGGCTGCTGAATCAACGTTTCCGTTTCACAGGATGGATCTGACTGGCATTTTTCCAGAAAGACATCGCAGACCTGCTCCATCATTTTGTAGGATGGAAAAAACACCATATAATTTCCTTTTTTTGCATCTGTCGTCTTTTTTACATAGGAAGCGATCCGCTCAAACTCCCCTGCACTTCGTCTGGTATACTTGCTGCTCACATCATTTCCGAGCAGCAGCAATTTCTGTTCTTCCCGGAATGCCGTCTTTGCGTAAACTGCATAATTATCCGTTTCAGTCGAGAGCAGGCTCTTATAATAGCCCACCGGAAGCAGCGTCGCGGAAAAGAAAATAGTTGCATTCCCTTTGTTGATACGCTCCTGCAGGTTTTTCGACGGATCCACACAGTATAATTTGAGTTTAAAGCGTCCATCCTGCTCGTGTTCCGCATAAACGACATAGTGGTCATCCAGCAGTTCATAAATATTCAAAAAATTGCGCAGATTCAGATAAAACTCACTTAAATCTTTCCGCTCCGTGAACTCCGGTGCTTTCTGTAAAAATTCATCGAGATCCGACGCCACGTTCATTAACTCAAACGCAAAATTTCCAATTGATTCATAGATCACATATTTCTCACACTCACGCTTATAGGAGAGCAGTACGCGGTTACATTTTTCCAGTTCCCGCATCAGTTTTGCCTGACCATATTTCTTTAAAATCTTCTTTGCCAAAAGAAAATCTTCCTTATATATAATGGCACTGTACATCTCCCGGCTCCGCTCGACCAGATTGTGCGCCTCATCCACCAGAAAAATGTAATCTCCTGTGGTACCATCCGCAAAAAAACGTTTCAGATAGACATTCGGGTCAAATACATAATTGTAATCACAGATGATATCATCCACCCATGTCGCCGTATCCAGACACATTTCAAACGGACAGACATTGTATTCCTTCGCCTGTTCTAAGATCACCTCTCTCGTGATCATATCTTCCTTTTGCAGCAACGAAAAAACTGCATCGTTGACCCTGTCGTAGTGCCCTTTTGCGTATGGACAGTTGACAGGATTGCACTCCATCTCCTCACACAGGCACAGCTTTTCTTTTGCCGTGATTGTAAGCACTTTTGCCTGATATCCGTTTTTACGCAGAAGTTCAAATGCTTCCCGCGCCACCGTCCCTGTGATCGTCTTTGCCGTCAGATAAAAGATCTTGTCCGCTAAATCCTCCCCAACCGCCTTGACCGCCGGAAACACGGTCGATATTGTCTTTCCTGCTCCGGTCGGCGCCTGGATAAAAAGATTCTTCTTTCTGCTGATCGTGCGGTACACACCGGCTGCTAATTCCTTCTGCCCTTCCCGGTAGGAAAATGGAAACTGCAGCGGTTTGATGGATGCCTGACGCAGTTTTTTCCATGCGAACTGAAAATCAGCCCATTTTTTGTACTCGGTGATCAGCTTCTCAAACCAGACCGCAAGTTCCTCAAACGTGTAATCATAATGAAAATACCGGATATCCTCGGTATCTAAATTACAGTACGTCATCTGCACTGAAATAGTGGCAAGATCATGCTGCAGGGCATAGATATAGGCATAACACATCGCCTGTGCACGGTGTACACCGACCGCATCGTCTAACAGATCAAGTTTCATGTACATGCCCTTAATCTCGTCGATCGTGACTTTGCAGTCTTCTGGCATCGTCATGTGATTAAAATTATCCGCAAATGTGATCTCTTCCTCCGCGCTCTCGATCAGAATCCCGTCCGCACGTCCCTCGATCACAAGCTGGTACTCGTCTTCCTCGATTGCAATTTTCAGTGGAACCTCCGCATGGTAATTGCTGCCCATCCGCTTCTGGATCTTTCTGTGGATCCTTCCCCCGGCAAGCATCGCCTCCGCAGAAGCACCGCGTCCATGGCGGTTGTCGATATCGCCCTCCCGCAGGATAAATTCGACCAGATCACGGACCGATATTTTTATGACACCTTTTTCGTTCTTTTCAATCTTTTTGCTCATATATGGATTATAGCACAAAAAAGACTGATTCCACATACCTTTCCAGATATATAAATCAGTCTTTTCATCTATCCCTTTATCTTCTGTTATACATCGTCCCATAAATCATGATCTATGGGCAGCATCTCTGCTTCAGGCTATTGCATATTTTCCAACAACCTGTTCAAAACGTGCATCCTTTTCGCCATACTTGATCGTAAGTTCCTTGCAAACACCTAAATAAAGCATTCCAAGCAAAGATTTTGCATCAATGACTGCTCTGCTGTAACATACATCAATTTCAAAATCACATTTTCCGGCAGCATTCACAAAATCCTTTACTTCCTCTGTGTCAGATAATTTGATTTTTCTTTCAATCATTCGACTCATTCCTTCCTACATCGAAAACAAAAAACATTATTTTTTCTTATCAGTTTGCTGATTATTGCACATTTTTTTTCATTTGTCAATTTATGAAAAATCCCTGATATTCCTTGATTTATCAGCAAAATGACAATATTGGATTTTATTTCGACACGGTATGACAAATTTTTAACATGTATTTTTCTCTCTTGTAAAAAATGCATATTTATACTTGTGCAAAAATACATGATTTACCCTTTTTTTTACCTTTATTTTTAAATTCTTCACAATTTTTTTCAATCGGTTGCGCATCCATATTTTTCCATAGATCATTAGAAAATCCTTCTTATCGCCAGAATTTCGCGATAGGTGACAGGCGACGTGTACTTGATGCCGGTACTTGGAGAACTTGCATGAAGCAGCGTATTATTTCCTGCATAAATTCCCACATGTCCGCTGTAACATACGATATCTCCAGGCTGTATCGCGTCTAAGCTGACACCATATCCAACACTGCGCAGTGCACTTGAAGAATGGGGCAGACTGATTCCAAACGCCTGATATACGCTCATCACAAATCCGGAACAGTCCGCTCCGTTTGTCAGGCTGCTGCCACCATAAACATAGGGATTTCCCACAAACTGAGCTGCATAGTTCACGACTGCCTGTCCATTGGAAACTGTTTGCGGTTTCGCTGTTGTATTACTGCCGAATGAACTGCTGCTTTGCCCCTGACTGCTTCCCTGTACTTTGTCATTTTTTTGTTGCGCCTGTTGCGCATTTTGTGTCTGCTGCCGTGCCATTGCTTTTGCTGCTTCTTCCTGTGTCTTTCTCGCTGCTTCCGCTGCCTTTCTCTCTTCCTCTTCGCGTGCTTTTCTTGCCGCTTCCGCCGCGGCTGCTGCCGCCTGGCGTTCCGCCTCCTCTCGCTCTAATCTCTCTTTCTCTTCCTCCTTCGACTCTGCCACGCGAAACTCCGTCCGGACCGTCACATAATCTCCCGAAACATATCCTAAGCCTTCCTCCGTCGACACACGGTACCACCCGTACTCATCCAGCGCATCATAGACGACCACATCCTCGCCCTCCGGCAGCATGGTAAGCACGGATGCCTCAGTTCCCGGTTCGGTACGCACAAACAACGTCGTAGTCGTTACCGTCGCATATCGTGTGCTGACACCCCGCGCCAGATCCTCATCCCCGACCTTTACATATTCCGCTTTCACATAAGCGTTTTCCACCGAACCTGAACTGACCAGATACCATTCCTCTCCTGCCTCATCCAAAACTGTTTCCAACACCGTTGCCGCACTGTTATTGTACAGCTTTCCGAGTGCCTCACTTTCCACGGAAGGTTCCGCGCGTAAATTCACATAATTTAACACGGATGCGATACCGATATCAGCATATTCAGATGTACTCTGCGGTGATTCACGTTCTTCGATGTCTGCTTGGTCATTCCCAGCAGCATCATTGTCTGTATTTTTTTCCTGTACTTCCAGTTTCATGCGTTCTTCATTCAGCGCACACAGATCCCATGCCACATCTTCATACACCACACTTCCATACCCTGCCGCATACACCACGCTGCCATGTCCTGCTGCAATCACTCCTGCCAGTAAAAATGCTACGATCTTGTTTCTTTTTTTCATTATGTAGAAATCCTCCATTTACAGATATTTACTTTTTGTTAAGTAAATATTACATATTTGTTTCATTTTGACGTATCTGCATTGTAACAGAGGATGATGTGCGATTCTACAAGTAGATATTTCCAGTTTCTATGGCAGGGGTTATGTGGAAGGGTTCGGGTGTTAAAAAATAAAAACCACCTTTTGACACCCGAACCCTTTCACACAAAAACCCGCACATGCAAAACAGTATGTTACGTTTTAGATGTGCGGGTTTCAGGTAATATATTAATTTATGTACATTTTATGCAAATGGATTCTCTGTCGGATATGGCAGGGATGCAGGCTGATTGTAGTTAATATCTTCCATCGGAACGCCAAGATATTTGAATACTTCAAACAGTGCTTTTCCGTAATGTCCGAATGCAACCGCTCCGTGATGCGGATAGTTTTTCTCGATCAGTACATGGCGGTAGAATCTTCCCATTTCAGGGATCGCAAATACACCGATGGAACCGAAGGAACGTGTTGCTACCGGAAGTACTTCGCCCTGTGCCACGTATGCGCGGATCTTATTGTCGGATGTAGACTGCAGACGGTAGAATGTGATATCGCCCGGTGCAATGTCTCCCTCTAAAGTACCGTTTGTCACTTCGACCGGAAGGCTTCTTGCCATGATCATCTGGTACTTCATCTCACAGCTTGCAAGTTTCTTAGAGCAGGTATTTCCACAGTGGAATCCCATGAATGTATCAGTATGTTTGTAATCAAATTTTCCTTTGATGGACTCTTCATACATATCTTTCGGTACAGAGTTGTTGATGTCAAGTAAAGTTACTGCATCCTGGCTCACGCAGGTTCCGATGAACTCACTTAGTGTTCCGTAGATATCAACCTCACAGGAAACCGGGATTCCGCGTCCGGTCAGACGGCTGTTTACATAGCATGGTACAAATCCAAACTGTGTCTGGAATGCTGGCCAGCATTTTCCGGCGATGGCTACATATTTGCGGTAACCTCTGTGCTCCTCTACCCAGTCGGTCAGTGTCAGCTCATACTGTGCAAGTTTTGCAAGAATCTCCGGTTTTTTATTTCCGGTGCCAAGCTCTTTTTCCATATCTGCAACAACTTCCGGGATACGCGCATCTCCTGCATGTTTGTTAAATGCCTCAAATAAATCTAACTCAGAGTTCTCCTCAATTTCAACACCAAGGTTGTATAACTGCTGGATCGGAGCATTACATGCAAGGAAGTTTAACGGTCTTGGTCCGAAAGAAATGATCTTTAACTCGGATAATCCAATAACAGTTCTTGCAATCGGCAGGAAATCATGGATCATATCTGCACAGTCTGCTGCGTCACCTACCGGATATTCCGGAATATATGCATGTACATTTCTTAATTTTAAGTTGTAGCTTGCATTTAACATACCACAGTATGCATCACCACGTCCCTGGATCAGGTTGTCCTGTGTCTCCTCCGCTGCTGCGACAAACATCTTCGGTCCCTCGAAATGTTTTGCAAGCAGTGTCTCGGAGATCTCCGGTCCAAAGTTGCCAAGATATACGCAGAGTGCGTTACATCCTGCTTTCTTGATGTCCTCTAATGCCTGTACCATGTGGATCTCGCTCTCCACGATACAGATCGGGCACTCATAGATATCTGCTGCACCGTATTTATCTGTGTAGGCCTTTACCAATGCCTCTCTTCTGTTTACAGATAATGACTCCGGGAAGCAGTCACGGCTGACTGCCACGATACCAACTTTTACTTCTGGAATGTTATTCATTTTGTTTTCCTCCGCTTTCTTTTTTTCTGTACATACTTCATTTTTTCTATAAAAATTTATTCTCTGACATTTAAATTTTTGCCGATGAGTCCGATATGGCTTCCCTCCGGCAGCCCGCCCTCGGCATGACCGATCAGCCATTTATTCTTTGCTGTAAGAAGTGCATCCTCCCCGCCGGCGTGTGCCTCATCCAACGGATAATTGGTGCCCTTCGGCAGAATGACTGCCACCTGGAATCCTGCATCGTCCACATGACATGGTGCATAATGCAGTGTGGTCGCATACACCTCCACGGCTGTTCCTGCCGGGATGCGGAATGCTTCCATTTTCGATGTCTCATAGGTAAAATCATCGGTCACATCCGCCTCTGAACCTAATATTAAGACCGCATCGGTTGCCGCAAGATTGATCTCTGAGCTGCGGTGATATTCCACTGCATTTAAAAGCACATTGTGTCCATTACAGTATCCGATCTGAATCGGCAGTTCTCCGTAAAAGACTTTCTCAATCTCCTTTGCCACCGGCAATGCCTCTAATTCTGCGATCGACGGCTCGTAAACTACATCGGATGGAACCGGCGTCTTTTTCATTGCCTCCGTCAATGCTGAAAAATCAATATTCCGGATTACTTTCCCATATTTGCGGAAATGCGTATCCGTAACTTCATAAATCTGCATGCTCTATTCCCTCTTTTCTTATCTTCTATCTCATTTGCCCTGCAGGTTTTCTTTCCTGCATAAGCAAATTTTTTCTGGTATCCGGCTGTTACTATTCAAAACAGTCAGGAACAATACCCTTTCCTGTCCGTCAGATGATCTTGTCAAACAGATCTTTGCATGCCGGATAAATATTTTTAAACTGCTGGTAGCGTGCCTCATATTTTGCAGCAAGTTCAGGATCCGGCTCCACCGTATCGACCACTTTTACGATTGCGGCTGCTGCAGATTCCACATCTTTGTACTCACCACATGCAACGGCTGCAAGCATTGCGCCTCCTAAAGATGGTCCCTCTTCCGTCTCAAGTACATCTACTTTGATATTTAATACATTTGCAATGATCTTTTTCCAGAGAGGACTCTTTGCCCCACCTCCGCAGATCTTAGTGCGCTCGATCGGAATACCAAGTGTTTTTGCAACTTCAAAGGAATCACGCAGTGCAAATGCAACACCTTCTAACACTGCCTGGGTCATATCCGCTCTTGTCGTATCCATCGTCATGCCAATAAAAGTGGCCCTCGCATTCGGGTTATTGTACGGGGAACGCTCCCCCATCAGATACGGCAGATAGTATACATGGTTTTCGCCAAGTTTTGTGATCGCTTCCTGCTCTTTTTTGTAATCTTTGGTTCCGATGATCTCATCCATCCACCATTTGTTACAGGACGCTGCGGATAACATACATCCCATCAGATGATAAGCTCCATTTGCATCACAGAATGCATGTAGTGCATTGTGCTTATCCACACCAAATTTTGCAGAAGAAATAAAGATAGTTCCACTTGTTCCAAGTGAAATGTTGCATTTTCCATCTCCGACAGTTCCGGTTGCAACTGCAGCTGCTGCATTATCTCCCGCACCGGCTGCCACCTTCACATTCTCAGATAAGCCCAGTTCTTTTGCAATCTCCGGTAAGACCGTACCGACACATTCATAGCTCTCATATAACTTCGGCAGCATGTCGGTCGTAATGCCGCAGATTTCACACATTTCTTTCGACCAGCATCGGTTCTTCACATCCAAAAGCAGCATACCGGACGCATCCGAAACATCCGTACAGTGCTCTCCGGTCAGCTTATATGCAAGATAATCTTTTGGCAGCATGATCTTTTTGATCCTTGCAAAATTCTCCGGCTCTTTGTTTTTTACCCAGAGAATCTTTGGTGCGGTAAAACCGGTAAATGAAATATTTGCCGTATATTCTGACAATGTTTCTTTGCCGATCTCATTATTTAAGTAATCGCACTCCTCTGTTGTCCTGCCATCATTCCACAGTATCGCCGGTCTTATCACCTCATCCTTGTCATCAAGAATTACCAGTCCATGCATCTGACCGCCAAAACTGATTCCGGCAACTTCTTCTTTCGGAAAACCTTCCAAAAGTTCTTTTAACCCCTGCATCGTCTCTTTGTACCAGTCTTCCGGTTTCTGTTCCGACCAGCCCGGATTCGGGAAATAAAGAGGATACTCTCTTGATACAATATTTTTTACATTTCCGGCTGCATCCATTAAAAGCAGCTTCACGGAAGATGTTCCAAGATCAATTCCTATGTACAACATACCGCTCTCCTTTTTACAAATCACTTCATTGTGTGCTCGTGCACGTTTTATTTATCATACATCCGGGATGACCATTTTGCAATATACTTTTTGTACATTTTTTCATATTTATTTTTGTTTACATTTACTTATACGTTCATTTTTCACATTATTTCAGGCATCTGCACTTCCATCCGATTCGTAGAACACTTCTTTTTCCTGTTCCCATCTATGTGCACATGCACATAAGTTGACAATGTATTGTTTTTTATGTTATCTTTATTTGTATGAATGATGTTGGCATCAAAGTGAATCAATTGAAATAAAAAGGGGTTTTTCTATGGCTACCATGAAGGAAATTGCAGAGCTTTCCGGTGTTTCACGCGGCACTGTGGACCGTGTGTTAAATCACCGCGGCATTGTCAACGCCGAGACAGAACGGAAAGTTTTAGAAATTGCAAAGCTTTTAGACTATCAGCCAAACAAGGCTGGTATTGCGCTTGCAGCGCAAAAGAAAAAATTAAAAATCGGTGTCCTGCTTTTCGGCGCAGAAAATCCGTTTTTTGATGAGGTCATGGACGGTCTTCGCCAAAAACTTGAAGAACTGTCCATTTACGGATGTACCGTGATTGAACGCCGTATTTCTTTTGATTTACAAAGTCAGCTTCAGACGATCGATGAACTGCTAAAAGAAGAGATCCATGGACTGATCCTCTCTCCCTACAATGATCCTGCCATACAGGAAAAGATAGATTTGCTCTGGGAAAACGGCATCCCCTGCATTACGATCAACACCGACATGCCTGATTCGAAACGGATTGCCTATGTCGGCAGCGACTACCACAAATGCGGGCAGACCGCCGCAGGGTTATTACATCTGTTTTCCGGAGATTATGCAAGTGTCGGTATCGTGACCGGCTCTCACAATGTTCTCTGCCACGAAGAACGTATCAGCGGTTTTACCTCCCATCTTCATACAAAGCATCCAAATATCCGCATTGTGGATGTCGTGGAAAATGGCGATGATGATTATAAGAGTTACGAAGTAGTTTCTGACCTCTTAGACCGCCACCCGGATCTGTCTGCACTTTATTTTACAGCAGCCGGCGTCTATGGTGGATGCCGTGCAGTTTTAAACGCATCCCTGCAGCGTCCTCTTAAGATCATTACATTTGATGCTGTTCTATCGACCTGTGAAATGATACGAAACGGCGTAATCTCTGCCACAATCTGCCAACAGCCGGATGAGCAGGGTGCACGCTCCCTCTCCCTTTTGGTAGATTATCTGCTGACCGGAAAACTGCCGGAAAACCGCTGCATTTACATGGATCTAAGCATTAAAATAGCGGAGAATCTTTAAGCGATGTGCTTCTTTCCTTTTTTGCACTCCGGTAGAGCAGAATCGCACTGATCACATCCGCCACAAAAAAGAAATGCTGTCTGCGAAAAAACAAATTCACCGGATTCCTGATTTTTCAGGAATCGGCGTTTCTTTTATCCCGGCAGTTTCCGGTACCATTCGCTGTCTTTCTAAATACGAATGATAAACCATACGTTGAACCTGATATCATCGTTATTTGTAACAAGTCTAAGTTGAATGACCACAGATGCAACAGTGCATCGGACTGAATCATCGAGATTGCATCCCCAGCAGATCAATACAATTTTGATGACGATATACAGGTATGTATTTACGATAATCTTACAATCAACATTACAGAGCTGTTAAGATAAATCTGACTCTATTTATGCCTCTTCTTTTTCTTTTTATTTTGCTCATTTACTATTTCATCTATGCAAACCAAAATATACTGTCGCCATTTATTTACATTTTTAAAGTATCGCATTTTGTTTTTTATAGTAACAAAATAATACACTAGTAACACACTATAAATCAGGAATAATACCCACCTAGCCGGCATTCCTATTTCTGATAGCATAGTAACGCATAGAGTTATTACTGCTACCATCAATGCCAACATTGTAATTGCAAACGACATTACAGCTATATAATCATCCTCTAATGCCTCTGCCTTAAGTTTTAAAAGCATATCCTTATCCTCTTTTATTGGGTAAAGATGTTTTTTTACATACTTAATTTCATTCTCGTTCAAAACAAAATTTTCTTCAAGTCTATCGCACATCTTCTCAAAGCTATTTTTTTGAACTTTCTTCATATATTTTATCATTCCTTTCATGGCAACGCTATCATACTACAACATTCTTCAACGTGCAAACCCTCTATATTTTTCTCACACCATTCTCAACTGCCTATTCTTCTCCTCCACCAGTCATGCAATCCATGAACCTGCCGAAAAAAGCCTTTAAAACAAACAACTAATAAAGCCCTGCAAAAACGACTTTCTCCATATGAAATAGAAAAATACACAGTAATGTGTAACTCTCAAATAAAACATGCGGATAACATATATCACTACAATTAGTATAATATCATTGCCTGGCTATTACAAATATGTTAAGATCAACGTAATACTACAAGTTAAATATAAAAGAGAAATTTATATATTTATCTCAACAGACAACATTAACACAAGTTATACTATTATCGATACTATATTTGCAATGGCCTCTCGACAACATAATATGCTTACCCAGGCAGCTGGAGGACGTGCTCTCATCTGATCCGAGCCTTACGGAAAGGATGATTATTATGGTTTCATGGAATGACTTATTTACTTTTGTCATCATGTTGATGGCGATTCTGACTTACATAGATACCCACAGAAAACATAAGAAATAGCCGTCCTGCTCTCTGGTAAAGTTTAGGAACGGCTATCTCTTGATAACTTAGTATTAAATTCGCCGGGTCGGGTGAAGTGCACTCACCTTCCGGCTGCCTCGTTAAGTATATTATATGTCATATATATTTTTTTGTCAAACAGCCATCATCAAAATGTAAAGGAGGTATACACTATGCCATTTTCAAAAGAAAACACCTACACAACCGATTACATCTATTCTCTCCCGGAAGGACAGCGTGCAGAACTGATCGATGGTGTTATTTATGATATGGCACCACCAAACAGATTGCATCAGGAACTTGTTATGAATTTATCCGCAGAAATCCGTGAGTATATCAGTAAAAACAATGGATTTTGTAAGGTCTATCCTGCCCCATTCGCCGTTTTTCTGAATAAGGATGATAAAACATACGTTGAACCTGATATCAGCATTATTTGTGACAAGTCTAAGCTGGATGATCGTGGATATAATGGTGCACCGGACTGGATCATCGAGATTGTGTCTTCAGGTACGAAACGAATTGATTACGGTGTGAAGTTATTCAAATACCACTCTGCCGGTGTACGTGAATACTGGATCGTAAATCCACTGACCAGGACAGTAAATGTTTATGATTTAGAAAAAGAAGAACTGACAGATCTGTACAGTTTTGATGACGATATACAGGTATGTATTTACGATGATCTGACGATCAACATTACAGAGCTGTTAAAGCAATAGAATACACGCTCTGCGAACATTCTATTGTTATGAATAAATCAGGACTTCCTTCAATGGTGGTCCTTATTTTATATCAGTATGACATAAAATATGTCACGAAATGCAACACAAAATTTAAAAAGTGCCGTAAATACGGCACTTTACGAGTGGACCTGACGGGAGTCGAACCCGTGTCCAAAAACCAATCCCCTGTCCTTCTACGAGCGTATCCTATGTTTTAACATTCCCTCTGCCAGACCTGCGTAGGCACAGTTCCGGTTTCAGTAGCTTCATCGTACGCCCGCAGGCTCAAAGCTTTGCCTGCGTCGTTTCTCACATAGTCGAAGCCTGGGTCCTAAAGTGTGAGTGCTCTAGGTCAGACTGCTGCCATTAGGCAGCGTATGCTAAATTATCTTCAGCGTTTAATTTTAATTTGGCCATTTAACGCATCGCCATACGACTCGCTTCTCCAGCTGCATGTACCCCGTCGAAACCTTTACTAGCCCATATTCAATTTTTTTTGCGGGGTACATGCAGCTACGCTCCATGTTCTCCGCTCCGCTTCGGTCCGCCCAAAGCCAAGGTCCACTGGACCTTGTGGGCCCCGTCGAAACCTTTACTAGCCCATATTCATTTTTTGCTAACCAAGATTTCTGATTTTGAAATCTCTCTGCGCCTCTCGCTTTTGATCCTTCTTGGCTATGTCTGCTCTCTTATCATAAAGCTTCTTACCTTTGGCAAGTGCTATCTCTACTTTGACCAGACTCCCCTTAAAGTATACCTCCACCGGCACAATTGTGAAACCCTTTTCCTTCATCTTTGATGAAAGCTTCTCGATTTCCTTCTTGTGGAGTAAAAGCTTTTTAGGTCTGAGTGGATCCTTGTTGAAGATATTTCCCTTCTCATATGGTGTAATATGCATGCCATACAGGATAATCTCACCGTTCTCAATACGGATGAATGACTCCTTTATGCTGCCCTTTCCCATTCGAAGTGACTTCACCTCAGTTCCTGCAAGTGAAATACCGGCTTCGTATTTCTCAAGCAAAAAGTAATCGTGATAGACCTTTTTGTTGTTGGCTATTAATTTCTTTGGTTCCTTAGCCATGTCGGTATCTCCTTTCCTCAAACTGCTTTACAATACTAACACATTTTTTTACAATTGCCAATATCTAAAACGCAAATTATTGTAAACCGCTGGTTCACATTTCTGTTTATTTACACTATATAATATATTATGACATCTTTTTCAATAAATCTATCGCACAACGACCGACAAATAACAGATAATCAAATAAGTATTTTTAAATCATAAAAAGATTTCGTCATTATTGTCATATTATTCCGCCGGTTTAAAATCAATTGTACGCATAATTTTGTCAGTACTGTCCACAACAACCTTGATTTTTTGTCCAAGCTTGTATCTCTTATTGGTGGCTGAACCGGCTAGCTCATAGGTATCCTCGTAAAACTCATAGAAATCATCTGTCAGGTCTGTCACGCGCACAAGTCCCTCAACTGTATTTGGAAGCTCCACGAAAAAGCCCCACTCCGTGACACCTGATATAACTCCTTCAAAGCATTCACCAATATGATTTGACATGTATTCACATTTTTTAAGCTTGACTGTTTCACGCTCTGCCTCTTCTGCACGTCGTTCAGTCTCACTGGCCTGCTTTGCAACAGCATCGAGTATAGACTCATAGTGCTCCCTTCGGTTATCATTCATCCTGCCGCGGATATTTTCCTTGATGATACGGTGTATCTGCAAATCAGGATATCTGCGGATTGGTGATGTAAAATGACAATAATAATTTGCTGCCAATCCAAAATGTCCTGTACATGCTGTTGTATACCTCGCCTGCTTCATAGAGCGCAGTGTCAGTCTGCTTATCAGGGACTCTTCATCTGTGCCATCCACCTTCATCAAAAGCTTCTGAAGCTCCTTTGGGTGTACCTCATCAGCTCCAATATGAAGCGTATAGCCAAAATTATTGATAAATGTGGAAAGCTTTGCGATTTTTTCTGAGTCCGGCTTGTCATGTGTTCTGTATACAAAAGGTATTTCCTGCCAAAAATAATCCTCAGCCACGGTTTCATTTGCTATAAGCATAAAATCCTCAATGAGCTTTGTTGCCACATTTCTGTCATACGGCTTTATATCTATCGGATGACCATCTTCATCGAGCACGACTTTAGTCTCCGGAAAGTCAAAGTCTATAGAACCTCGTTTCATTCTCTTTTTGCGTAGAATTGCTGCAAGCTCTGCCATTTTTTCAAACATAGGCACAAGCTCCTTATATTCTTCAATCACAGCGGCATCCTTATCTGCAAGAATCTTTTTTACATTTGTGTATGTCATCCTGCGGTTTGTCTTTATGACTGTCTCTGCAATCTTATGATCGATAACTTCACCCTTTTTATTTATTGTCATAATGCATGAAAGAGCCAGCCTGTCACATCCCTCATTCAAGGAGCATATGCCATTTGAAAGCTCTCTTGGAAGCATTGGAATTACTCTGTCTACAAGATAAACCGATGTTCCTCTCTTAAGTGCCTCCACATCAAGAGCACTGTGCTCCTGCACATAATTCGACACATCTGCTATGTGTACTCCAAGTACATAATTGTCGCCATCCATGTATAAAGACACGGCATCATCAAGATCCTTTGCATCTTCTCCGTCTATCGTGACCATCATCCAGTCGCGCAAATCCATCCTGCCGGCCATATCCGCAGGTGTCACATCCTTTGCCACATTCTGCACCTGATGCATGATTTTCTCCGAAAAATCCACCGGCAGATCATAAGCCTTTACTATAGAAAGAATATCTGTACCCGGGTCATCTATATGTCCGATTATTTCAACAACCTTGCCCTCCGGCTTTTTGCCCTTTTTACCATAGCTTGTGATTTCAACCACTACCTTATGGCCCGACATAGCACCCTTTGAGCGTTCCTTTGGTATGAAAATATCTGTGCCAAATCTGGTATTGTCAGGCACTGCAAAACCGAAATTATCACTTGCCTCATATGTGCAGACTACCTGCTTCATGCCTCGCTCTATGACAAAAACAACCTTGCCCTCCTTGCGGCGTCCTGTTGTGACAGGTGAGATTGTAATCTCAACAGTGTCCATGTGCATCGCACCATTTACATACTCTGCAGGGATAAAAATATCATCAGGCTCTCCCTCCACAGTGACAAATCCAAATCCCCTTTGATGCGCTGTGAATACGCCGACTGTCTTTTTGATTTCCGACTTTGAGTATTTCCCGCGCTTTGAGAGTGTTATCCTTCCCTCTGCCTGCAAATCCAAAAGAATCTGTTCAAGCTGTGGTCTGTCCTCTTTTTTTACTCCGAGTACTATGCAAAGTTCCTTGATTTTCATCGGAACATACATGTCATCACACATAAAGTCATAGACCATCTTTTTTCGTGTTTCATATTTATCTATATTACTCATTATCTCTCCTTTTCGTTGCCCCATCTGATTTCAAATGCACAGGCTTTAAATAAAATTTCATCATTTGGATGTTGATGCGATAAAAAAGACTGCCGATTTCTCGACAGTCTAAGTATTTACCATATTCCCATATTTAAGACAATTGATATAATAAAGAAAAGAACAACACATACAATTGTTGCTTTAACCAGACGTCCTTCCTTTGAACGTCCCTTGTTCTTGCCCCAATATGTATCAGCAACTCCGGCAATAGTGCCAAGTCCTGCTGACTTACCCTCCTGGAAAAGAATAACTATAGTAATTACTAAACTGACGATTATAAATAATACCGATAAAACAATTTTTAAAGTTGCCACGATAAGACCTCCTAATTTCAATTCTAAATAACAGAACTAATATACTACGTTTTTATTGCACAGTCAAGAGTTTTATACTGTATGTAACAGATTTTCACACTTTATGCAATGGATTTTATTAGTTTCATGCAATAAATGTATCGCTATTTTTCGCTTTCATCTGCTGTACCAATCATTGATGTACAATTCGGGCATCTTGTTGCCGCAATGGCTATCTTGCTCTTACAGTATGGGCACTCCTTTGTGTCCGGCGCTTTTTCCTCTTTGTGTCCAAATCTCTCTCCTGCTGCATTCATAGCCTTTACTATGCAAAATACGATAAGTGCCATGATAAGGAAATTGACTACTGCGGTAAGAAACTTTTCATCACTAGTATCCTTTCTTTTTGCTCTCTTCTTTTGATAATCTAAACCATTTTTAATATTATACATTTTTACATTTTATTTTACAAGAAAATACATTATAATATAATTAAAAAAAGAAACAACTTTATATTTAGGAGATTTTTATGAAGTGCATACTGTATAAAAAAGCACTTCCACTCATATTATTATCATGCCTTTTGCTTGGTGCATGCGGTAATTCCAAAAATGACAGTGTATCTAAGGAGCCTCTTTCCCATACTTCTACCGAAAAGGGCACCTGGGACTCTGCTCCAAAGGTGCTTACTCCAACTGCCGACGGCACACAAACCTATACATGTGATGTAGCCAGTATCGATGCTTCAAACAGCGGCAGCGGCTATATCATAGTGAATTATCACGGTTCTAATCAAAAGGTCAAGCTTCAGATAACCGGGCCTGACAGTGTCACGTACACCTTTGATCTGCATGGAGGAAATGAAGTGTTTCCTCTGGTTGCTTCAAGTGGTTCGTATACTGTAACCGTGTTTGAAAATGTTGAGGGGACACAATATGCCACCGTGCTGTCGCAGGTGATTTCTGTCTCCATCACCGATGAATTCGGACCGTATCTGTACCCTAACCAGTATGTAAATTTCACTGCCGATTCTCCGGCTGTGAAGGAAGGCAGCTCACTGGCGTACTACTGCAGCAGCGATACTGAGGTCGTGGAAAGTGTATACAATTATATCATTTCAAACTTCAAATACGACTATGACAAGGCTAAAAATGTCAAAAGCGGCTATCTGCCTGATGTGGACAAAGTCTTTACCGAAAATACCGGTATATGCTTTGACTATGCGGCAGTCATGGCCACTATGCTAAGGACTCAGGCTATTCCCACACGTTTAGAGGTAGGATATGCCGGTGAAGAATATCATGCCTGGATCAGTACTTATATAAAGGACAAGGGCTGGATAAACGGCATCATCGAGTTTGATGGTACCTCATGGAACATGCTGGATCCAACATTTGCATCTACCAGTGATTCGCCAAAGAAGTTCATAGCACAAAAAAGTGATTACATTACCAAATACGTCTATTAGGAGGACATAAATGTCTAGAAAATCCAAGATTTTAAGCAATGCAGAGCTTTCTGCCTTCTGTCAGCAGATTTCTCTTATCATAGCAGCCGGGCTTCCTACATACTATGGTGTTTCCATATTATGTGATGAAGCACCTGATAAGCAGACACATGATCTGCTTGAGCAGATATATAAGCCAATGGAGCTTGGTGCAACGCTTCACAGTGCACTTAAAGATACAGGATACTTTCCAAAATATATGATAAATATGATACAGCTGGGTGAAGAAACCGGCCGTCTTGAAGAGGTCTTAAACTCACTCTCAAAGTACTATGACCGCGAAGACGAAATAGCTTCAGGCATCAAAAGTGCCGTTGCCTATCCTCTCGTGCTTTCTGCCGTGATGATTGCCGTTATTGTCGTTATGATTGCCAAGGTTTTACCTGTATTCTCACAGATATATGCAGAGCTTGGAAGTGAGCTTACCGGCACCGCTGCCGTGCTCATGAAGCTCAGTGAATACATCAACAGATATCTGCTTATCATTATAGCTGTCATGCTCTTTGCCGCACTGGTTCTTTTTATATTTTTTAAGACACGCTTCGGAAAAAAGTTCCTTATGAAAACTGCTCTTTCCATGTCAATCGCATCCAGCCGTTTTGCAAACTGCATGTTTTTAGCACTCTCAAGCGGGCTCGACACAGACCGTGGTCTTGATCTGGCACAGGCTCTTGTAAACAATCCTGTCCTTGATTCTAAAATAAATGACTGCCGTAAAAATATATCTAACGGCGAGACATTTTCGGAGGCACTGCTGCACTCCAATATTTTTTCAAAGATGTACTCAAGCTGGATTGCAATCGGCAGCAAAACCGGGTCTATGGACGAGGTCATGCAGCATATATGTACATCCTGTGAGGATGACACAGATGCAAGGCTGTCACGATTCATATCAGTGATTGAACCTGCCATGGTTATCCTGCTTTGTATATTCATTGGCTTCATACTAGTATCATTTTTACTCCCACTGCTTGGAATTATATCAAGCATAGGATAGCTTACGGAGGCACAGTATGCTGTTTTTTGTTCAGAAAAAGAAATCAACCATATGGAAATTCATACCAATTGTGCTTTTAGCCGCATGTACTGTTTTGTTTGGTGCTTTCTCTTCAAAGCTATCAGATGACAATACCAAAAGAAGCAAGAGCACGCTGGAACGCGCCCTCACACGAAGTATCACACAGTGCTATGCTCTTGAGGGAACATACCCTCCGGACATAAATTATCTAACAGACCACTATGGTCTCACCTACGACAGCGACTATTATTACATAGACTATCAATACATCGGCTCCAATCTGCGTCCCGATGTGACAATA
>OMCD01000667.1_pt1 | contig 23651 bp, 20 predicted proteins | sample 1674171 | NCBI WGS metagenome assembly OMCD01 (sample SAMEA103958149, study PRJEB25191) | human gut metagenome | biome: human-associated habitat [ENVO:00009003]; feature: intestine environment [ENVO:2100002]; material: feces | place: Germany | collected 2013/2015
CGAGCATCTGGTTGAGGGTCTGCTCGCGTTCGTCATTGCCGCCGCCGAGGCCTGCGCCGCGTTGGCGGCCGACCGCATCGATTTCGTCAATGAAGATGATGCAGGGCTCGTTCTTCTTGGCGGTCTCGAACATGTCGCGCACGCGGGCTGCGCCCACGCCGACGAACATTTCAACGAAGTCAGAACCGGAGATCGTGAAGAACGGCACGCCCGCCTCGCCGGCGATCGCCTTGGCGAGGAGCGTCTTGCCGGTGCCCGGAGGTCCGACGAGCAGCAGGCCGCGCGGAATGCGGCCGCCGAGACGCTGGAAGCGCTTGGGTTCGCGAAGGAAGTCCACGATTTCCTGAACGTCTTCCTTGGCCTCGTTGCAGCCCGCGACGTCGCGGAAGCGCACCTTGTTGCTTTCCTCGTCAAGCTTGCGGGCCTTCGACTTGCCGAAGCTGAACGCTCCGCCACCGCCGCCCGCACCGCCCTGCATGCGGCGCATGAAGAAGATCCACACGCCGATGAGAAGGATCATCGGGAACCAGGAGATGAAGATGGTCGTCAGAAGAGACGGCTCCTCCTCGGCCTTGCCGTAGATCTGAACGTTGCTCTTCCTGAGCTCGTCCACCATCCAGATGTCGCCCGGATTGGTGAGCTTGAATTCCTCGCCGGTCTGGGGCGTGACGATGAGCGTACGGCCCTGGATGTCGACGCGACGGACCTTGCCCGCCTTGGCGTCCTCCATGAACTGCGTGTAGCTGATCGTGTCGCGCGGCGGGGCGTAGGCGTCTTCATACTGGCGGAACACCGTGAAGAGCACCAGACCGACCAGCGCCCAGACGGCGATGCGGCTGAAGATTTTATTGTCCAATGTATGTCTCCTGACGGCGGAGCCGCAGTCGGGCCCTGCGCCGTCATCTTCCTTAGTCTTGTAAGAAGGCCTTCGCCTCGAAAGCCTTTCGGCATCGGCAAAGGCGTAATGGGCATATTTTAGCCGCTCGTTCTGCGCGAATGTCGCCCCCTTACGCGCATTTGCTCGCACCTATTTGTGCGGGGAGCCGAAAAATCGTGACCGATTATTTCGGCCGCAGGGACTACTTGCCGGGCTTGAGCTCGCGGGCGACGAGGTAGACTTCGGCCGACGTGTCGCGAGAGGCGGCGGGCTTGCGCGTGTAAACCTTCTTGAAGGTCTTCTTGAGCGCCTCGACGAACTGCGAGAAGCCCGAACCCTGGAACGACTTTGTCACGAAGACGCCGTTGGGCTTGAGATGCTCGAGACAGAACTCGTGCGCGAGCTCGTTGAGAAGCAGCGAACGGGCGGCGTCCGCAGCGGCGATGCCCGAAAGATTCGGGGCCATGTCACTTAAAACGACGTCGACCTTGTCGCCGTCAAGAATTTCTGCTAATTTGTCCGCGATTTCCTGCTCACGGAAATCTCCCTGCAGGAATGTCACGCCGTCGATCGGATCCATCGGCAGGATATCCATGGCTATGATGCGGCCCTGGACACGGCCGTCCTTGTCCGACAAACGCTCGCGGACGATCTGCGTCCAGCTTCCCGGCGCCGCGCCGAGTTCAACCACGGTCATGCCGCGGCGAAGCAGATGTTCACGATCGTCGAGCTCGGTCAGTTTGTAGACCGAGCGGGCTCGGTATCCTTCGGCCTTGGAACGCTTCACGAACGGATCATTGATGTGACGTTCGATCCAGGCGCGGTTGGAGCGCAGTTTTTTGGTTGCTACAGGCATATTTTCCCCAGCCAACTTTGTTTATCAGCCCCCCGCTTCGAGCGCTTCCCTTTGAAGCGCCGCGGGGACACATCCGTTTATTATGAAAGAAATCATTCTCGCGCGCGATGCGCGTCTGGCCCTTCGTTCCCAGGCCCACCATCTTGACCCGGTCGTCCTTCTCGGCGCCAACGGCCTCACCAACGCCGTTCTTCACGAAATCGACCGCGCCCTCAACGACCACGAGCTCATCAAGGTCCGCGTTCCGTCCGACGACCGCGAGGAACTTGAGTCCATCTACGCCGAAGTCGCCGAAAAGCTCGGCGCCGCCCGCGTCCAGATGATCGGCAAGCTTCTCATCTTCTGGCGTCCCGCCGACGAGAGCGAGCGTCAGGATCCCGATGAAGCCGCCCGCCTCGCCATCCTCTCCATGAAGACGGCCTCCGTTGCCGGCAAGAAGGAGGCTCCGTCGGCCCCTGCCAAGCGCACGCCGCTCAAGGCCGTCGCGAAGCCCGCCAAGAAGGTCGCCTCCAAGAAGCCGGGCGAAAAGAAGAAGGCCACCTCCCCGATTCCCGTCCGCTCCCGTTCCAAGAAGAACCGCGTGACGAAGAAGGGTGCGGGCTCCCGCTCCTGATCTCCCTGACTTAAGGGCACCGAACAAAAGAGCGCAGTCTTGACGGCTGCGCTCTTTTTTTGATTCAGGGCTTCGTGAATCCGGATCAGATGTACTCGACGGATTCGATTTCGTAGGAGACGAGTCCCTTCGGGGCCATGAACTGGACGCTGTCGCCCTCGTACTTGCCGATCAGGGCGCGGGCGATCGGAGAGGAGACTGAAATGCGGTTTTCCTTGATGTCCGCCTCGTCGTCGCCGACGATCTGGTAGGTGACGCTCACGTCGTCATCCTCGTCGTAGAGGCCGACCGTGGCGCCGAAGACGATGCGCTCGCCGGCGTCGACGCTCTTCGGATCGATGATCTGCAGGGCGGGAATCTTGCCTTCGAGCTCGGCGATGCGGCCTTCAATGTGACCCTGCTCTTCACGGGCGGCATCGTACTCCGCGTTTTCGGAAAGGTCGCCCTTTTCACGGGCTTCGGCGATGGCGGCCACCACGTTCGGGCGGGCGACCTTCTTGAGGTAGTCGAGTTCGGCCTTCAGCTTTTCGGCGCCTCGGGTCGTGATGGGAATGCGGGTCGAGACCATGTTGCTAATTCTCGAAAAAGGAAACTCTGAATGAATGGAAACGTCCGACGAGACGAAGCTCGCCGGACGTCATCGAAAATCCGGACGACCGGACCGCGCTGCGGCCCAGTCTGTGCTACGTTAGTTTAGCAAATCCGTCAGGGCAGCGTGCCCGCATGCAGGCCCTGAAGGTCGTAGACCTGCACGGAGCGCATGTGGCGGATGCCCTCGGAGGCGGCAAGACCGCCCGCCATCGTCGTGTAGTACGTGATCTGCTTGGCCAGCGCAAGCTTGCGGATGGCGCGCGCATCGTTGAGCTCGCCCTCGTGCTCGGCCACCGACATGATGACGAGCGTGATGTCGCCCGCCTCCATCATGCCGATCACGTCGCCCGCAGCGTCGCCGATGCGGCCCACGGTGCGGCACGGGATGCCGGCCTGCTGGATGACGTGAGCAGTACCCGCGGTCGCCACGAGCGGGAAGCCCGCCTGGTGGAGCTGGTGGGCGCAGACGACGGCCTTGGGCTTGTCGCACTCGCGCACCGAGATGAACACGGAGCCGCGTTCGGGGAGCCTGGAGCCTGCGGCGAGCTGGCTCTTGAAGAGCGCCTCGCCGAAGTCACGGCCCACGCCCATCACTTCGCCCGTCGAGCGCATTTCCGGCCCGAGGACCGGGTCGACGCCGAGGAACTTGGAGAACGGGAAGACGGCCTCCTTGACGCTCACGTAGCGCGGCGTCACCTCGAGGTTCACGCCCTGTTCGGCGAGCGTCTGGCCCGCCATTACGCGTGCGGCGATGGCGGCGACGGGGTTGCCCGTGGCCTTGGAGACGAACGGCACCGTGCGGGAGGCGCGCGGATTCACTTCAAGGACGTAGATGACGGGGTTTTCGGAGTGCGCGTGTTGGACGGCGAACTGCACGTTCATGAGGCCCACCACGTTGAGCGCCTCGGCCATGAGTTTCGTCTGGCGCTTGATCTCCTCGACCACGACGGCGGGAAGGCTGTAGGGCGGCAGCGAGCAGGCGGAGTCGCCCGAGTGCACGCCGGCCTGTTCGATGTGTTCCATCACGCCGGCGACCTGGACCTCATGACCGTCGGCCACGGCGTCGACGTCCATTTCAACAGCGTCGTCAAGGAAGCGGTCGAGAAGTACGGGGCTTTCGTTGGAGACCGACACGGCCTCCTTCATGTAGCGCTGCAGGGCTTCGGGCGTGTGCACGATGTCCATGGCGCGGCCGCCGAGCACGTAGGACGGACGCACGACGAGCGGATAGCCGATTTCAGCGGCGAGCCTGATGGCGTCCTCCTCGGTCCGGGCCGTGCGGTTGGGCGGCTGGCGAAGGTTGAGCCTCTGAAGCAGGTGCTGGAAGCGCTCGCGATCCTCGGCGCAGTCGATGGCGTCGGGCGTCGTGCCGATGATGGGCACGCCTGCGGCCTCGAGGGCGCGGCAAAGCTTGAGCGGCGTCTGGCCGCCATACTGGACGATGACGCCTGCGGGCTTCTCGACTTCGCAGATGGCGAGCACGTCTTCGAGCGTCACGGGCTCGAAGTAGAGGCGGTCGGACATGTCGTAATCGGTGGACACGGTCTCCGGGTTGCAGTTGACCATGATGGTGTCATAGTCCTTGCCAAGCTCCTGCACGGCGTGCACGCACGTGTAGTCGAACTCGATGCCCTGACCGATGCGGTTCGGGCCGGAGCCGAGGATGATCACAGCCTCGCGTTCGCGCGGGCGCAGCTCGGTTTCGTCGGCGTAGCAGCTGTAGTAGTACGGCGTGGCGGCGTCGAACTCGGCGGCGCAGGTGTCGACGGTCTTGTAGACCGGGCGCAGACCGTAGGTCCAGCGCAGTTCGCGGATGGTGTTCTCGCCTTCATCGCCCAAACCACGCAGGTGGGCCACCTGCACGTCGGACAGACCGGCGAGCTTGGCCTTCTTGAGCAGCCTCGGGGTGAGGGTTTCGGCCTCGCGCACCGTCATGGCGGTCTCATTGATGAGGAAGATCTGCTTCAGGAACCACGGGTCGATCTTGGTGGCCGCGAACACCTGCTCCAGCGTGGCACCGCCCCAGATGGCGCGCATGAGCTGCAGGTAACGGTGTTCGGTCGGGGTGTGGATGGCCTCAAGCAGTTCGGCCACTTCTTCGGCGGACGGCTTCTCGCCATCCCAATTGAAGCCCATGTGGCGCTTGTCGATGGAGCGCATGGCCTTGCCGAGGGACTCCTGGAAGTTGCCGGCCAGGGCCATGGCCTCGCCCACGGACTTCATGGAGGTGGTCAGGGTGGGGTCGGCGCCCGGGAACTTCTCGAAAGCGAAGCGCGGCACCTTGGTGACCACGTAGTCGATGGTCGGCTCGAAGGAGGCCGGCGTGGACTGGGTGATGTCGTTGCGAATCTCGTCGAGCGTGTAGCCGAGGGCCAGCTTGGTGGCGATCTTGGCGATCGGGAAGCCGGTGGCCTTGGAGGCCAGTGCGGAGGAACGGGAGACGCGCGGGTTCATCTCGATGACGATGATGCGGCCGGTGTCCGGATGAACAGCGAACTGGATGTTGCAGCCGCCGGTGTCCACGCCCACGCCACGGATGATGGCGATGCCGATGTCACGCAGCTTCTGGTATTCGCGGTCGGTCAGGGTGAAGCAGGGGGCCACGGTGATGGAGTCACCGGTGTGCACGCCGACCGGGTCGACGTTCTCGATCGGGCAGACGACCACGACGTTGTCGTTGCGGTCGCGCATGAGCTCGAGCTCGAATTCCTTCCAACCCTCGATGCCCTCTTCGATCAGGACTTCGTCGGTGGGCGAGTAATGGATGCCGGCGCCGGCGATGCGGTGCAGCTCCTCCTCGTTGTGGGCGATGCCGGAGCCCAGGCCGCCCATGGTGAAGCTCGGGCGCACGACCAGCGGGTAGCCGAACTTCTCGGCGATCTTGTCGACTTCCTCGATGCTGTGGGCGATGTCGGAGCGGGCGGATTCGGCGCCGGCCTCGTCAACGACCTTCTTGAACAGTTCACGGTCCTCGCCACGGTCGATGGCTTCCAGGGAAGCACCGATCAGTTCGACGTTGTACTTCTCCAGGACGCCGGCCTCGCCCAGCGCCATGGCGGCGTTGAGTGCGGTCTGGCCGCCCAAGGTGGGCAGGAGCGCGTCGGGGCGTTCCTTGGCGATGATCTGCTCGAGGATCGGGGTGGCGATCGGCTCGATGTAGGTGGCGTCAGCCATCTCCGGGTCGGTCATGATGGTGGCCGGGTTGGAGTTGACGAGGATGACGCGGATGCCTTCCTCACGAAGGACGCGGCATGCCTGGGTGCCCGAGTAATCGAACTCCGCAGCCTGACCGATCACGATCGGGCCGGAGCCGATGACCATCACGGATTTGATGTCGGTGCGCTTCGGCATATCACTTACCTTCCTTGGAGTTGTTCTTCATAAGTTCGCAGAAACGGTCGAACAGGTAGGCCGCATCGTGCGGGCCTGCTGCGGCCTCCGGGTGGTACTGCACGGAGAATGCGGGGATGTCCACGCACTGCAGGCCTTCGACCACGTCGTCGTTCAGATCGATGTGGGAGACAAACACCTTGCCGTACTTGCCGTTTTCAAACGGCGCGTCGACCTGCTTGCCGATCGGGGCGTCGACCGCGAAGCCGTGGTTGTGGGCGGTGACCTCGACCTTGCCGGTGGTCAGATCCTTGACCGGCTGGTTGATGCCGCGGTGGCCGAACTTGAGCTTGTAGGTGCCGAAGCCGAGTGCGCGGCCGAGCAGCTGGTTGCCAAAGCAGATGCCGAAGAACGGGTAGCCGGCGTCAAGTACCTGGCGCAGCAGCTCGATTTCGGGACCGGCCTGTTCCGGGTCGCCCGGGCCGTTGGAGAAGAAGACGCCGTCCGGGTTCAGGTTCTCGATTTCGGCGAAGGTGATGGTGGAGGGCACCACGTGCACGCGGCAGCCGCGTTCGGCCATGCGGTGCGGGGTCATGCCCTTGATGCCGAGGTCCACAGCGGCCACGGTGTACAGCGGCTCCTTGCCTTCGTACTCGCCGCACGGTTCGATGGTGTAGGTCTCCTTGGTGGACACCTCGTCGTACAGGCTCAGACCCTGCATCTGCGGGGTGTTCTTGACGTCTTCGAGCAGCTGCTCGATGGTCTTGAGCGCGCCGGTGGCCTGATCGGTCAGGGCGTCGCCGGAGAAGATGCCGGCGCGCATCACGCCTGCGGAACGCAGGTGGCGCACCAGCTTGCGGGTGTCGATGTGGCTCAGGCCGATGATGCCGTTCTTGGCGAGGTCGTCGTCCAGGCTGCCTTCGGCACGCCAGTTGCTCACGTTCGGAGAGGGATCACGCACAATGTATCCGGCAACCCAGATGCGGGAGGACTCAGGGTCTTCGCTGTTGACGCCGGTATCGCCGATGTGCGGGAACGTCTGCACAACGATCTGGCGATCGTAGCTCGGATCGGTGAGCGTCTCTTGGTATCCGGTCATACCGGTGGCGAAGACGATCTCACCGGTCGTCTCGCCAAGGGCGCCGTATGGCTTCCCCACATATACCTGTCCGTCTTCCAAAACGAGGACTGCATCGTCCTTGTCATACATCGGAATTGCGATGGTCCCGGACTCGTTCTGGCTCACCAAAACCCCCTTATGTTTTTCGGGTATTCGTACCAAGGTTAACGGCCAGCGCAGACTCACACGCCGTTGGGCGCAAAGTCTCACCCCGCTGGCGGGGCTGTCGGCAAGGTGCCGACTTGAGAATGTACGGCGGCACAAGTGTCCGCCCATGAAAAAGCCTCCCGAATGGGGAGGCTGAACAACAAATGACTAATCGACCGTCGGCTGAATCTCAGCGGACGGGGCAGCAGGCTCGTCGGATGCACCGGACGAATCGGGCGAATCGGAAACATCGCCCTCATCGGTCGGCTCGGATGCGGCGGCATCGGAATCGGACGATTCCTCATCGGCCTCTTCTGCCACGGACTCCGGTGCCGGTGCTGCGTTCTTGGCGGTGCACACTGCAGACAGCAGGCCATGGATGAAAGCGGGCGAATCGTCATCGCACAGGGTCTTGGCCAATGCCAGAGCCTCGTCGATGGCGACCTTGTCCGGCACATCATCGTTGAACAGAATCTCCCAAGCGGCGATACGCAGAATGTTGCGATCGACCACGCCCATACGGCGGACCTTCCAACCCGTGGAGTGTTCGTCCAGGGTCATGTCGATCTGACGACGGTGCTCGGCCACGCCCTTGACGATTTCAATGGCATAGTCGGGAAGCGGGGTCTGGGCACCGGGATGTGCGATGCGCTCGTCAAGCAGGGAGAGAATATCCTGACTTTTTTCGTCGGCTTCGTACAGGGTGTTCAGAGCCCTTTTGCGCGCGGTGGAACGTGCCATACTGCTGCTGTCCTAGTCCTTTATACGGTCGGTCGTCTGTTGAGGATGCGGAGATCAGTTGTTCTCGCGGCCGGTGTAGGAACCGTCCTCGGTGTTGATCTTGACGCGGTCGCCCTCATTGATGAACAGCGGGACCTGAATCTCGGCTCCGGTCTCAACGGTGGCCGGCTTGGTGCCGGCGTTGGAGCGGTTGCCCTGCAGGCCCGGCTCGGTGTGGGTGATGGTCAGGACCACGGAGCCCGGCAGATCGACGCTCAGCGGGGTGCCGTCGTGGAAGGAGACCAGGCAGTCGGTGCCTTCGAGCAGGAACTTGGCCTTGTCGCCCAGAAGGGTCTTCGGAACCATGATCTGATCGTAGGTGGTCATGTCCATGAACACGAAGTTGTCACCGTCCTCGTAGGAGTACTGGAGAGTGCGGTTGTCCACGGTCTCGAATTCCATCTTCATGCCCGCGTTGAAGGTCTTGTCGACGATCTTGCCGGAGAGCACGTTCTTGATGGTGGTGCGCACGAAGGCGGGGCCCTTGCCCGGCTTGACGTGCTGGAACTTCATGACGGTCCACAGCTGCCCGTCGAGGTTCAGGACGGATCCGTTCTTGATGTCGTTAGTAGTCTGTGCCACGTTATTCACCTATTTCAAATTCAAACTAGCTTAGGCAAAGCCCAAAAATTGCCTCGGCTATTATGCCACACCGGGTATACAGGAAGTGAACGCTGGGGTTTCCCATGTGCCCCCGGCTAGACTGGATGAATATGCGATCCTTCTTCGAAGCCATATCCGTGTCCTGCGTCATCCCCGCGCAATCGCCGGCGGACGACGAACGCACGGTGTTCGAGAACCTGTCCTTTGCTGTGGAGCGCGGCGAGATCGTCGATCTGGTGGGACCGTCCGGCTCCGGCAAGTCGAGTCTGTTGACCGCGTGCGCCCGGCTCAACCCGCATGCGCACGGCGCGTTCGCCCTTGAAGGCAAGGGCAGCGGCGAGTTCACGCCGCAGCAGTGGCGGCGGGATGTCGCCTACCTGCCGCAGAAGCCGATTCTGACGGGCAAGAACGTGGCCGAGGCGATCCGCCTGCCCTGGACGCTCGCGATTCGCGGCAAGGGCGGCAAGGGCGAGCATCTGCTGCCCGACGAGCGCATCCGCACGACGTTGGACGCGATGGGCTGCGAGGACATCGATCTGGAGCGCGCCCCGCACGACCTGTCCGGCGGCCAGGCGGCCCGCGTGGCCCTGGCCCGCACACTGCTCACCGATCCGAAGGTGCTGCTGGCCGACGAGGTAGATGCCGGTCTCGACGACGACAACGCGGCCAAGGTGGCTACAATCATGGCGGACGCGGCCGCACACGGCATGGCGATCATCCGCATCCGCCACCGTCCGCCGGACGGACGGGCCACCCGCACGCTGACACTGGACAAGGGGCGGCTGACCGAACACGAGATGACGGATCCGGCGGCGCAGGACGCGAACGCGGTGTCTGCCGGCGCCGATGAAAATGAGGAGACGCAGGCATGAGCGGCGATCTGGGCAATTCCTACAACATCGATATCTGGGGTCTGCTCATCGCGCTGGGCATGGTGGCCGTGGCGGCCATCATCAGCGAACTGATGCACATGGGCATCGGCAAGACCCTGATGTGGTCATCGTGCCGCGCATTGGTGCAGCTGTGCGCCATGGGCTTCATCATCGGCTACGTGATCCGGTCGAACAGCGTATGGATGGTGTTCGCCCTGATGGCGGTCATGCTGGTGGCGGCCGTGCAGATCGTGATGTCCCGCGCACGCGGCATCCCCAAGGGCCTTGCCGGGCCGATCTTCCTGAGCCTGGTCATCACCATGCTGCTGATGCTGGCGCTGGTCACCGAGCTCATCGTGCGCCCGCACCCGTGGTACGCGCCCCAGCTGGTGGTGCCCCTGACCGGCATGCTGCTGGGCAACACCGTAACCGCCTTGGCGGTGGGATTGAGCCGTTTCTACGAGAGCATGGAGGAGCGGCGTGACGAGGTGGATATGATGCTGGCGCTGGGAGCGACCCCATGGGAGTCGGCCCGCCCGTCCATCGTCTCGTCGATTCGCCTGGGCCTGCTGCCCACCACCGCCTCGCTGGCGTCCAGCGGCATCGTGACGATCCCGGGCATGATGGCCGGTCAGGTGATCGCCGGCGGCGACCCGCTCAACGCCGCCAAGTACCAGTTCGTGGTCCTCGACGCCATCGCCGCGCTGACCCTGCTGGCCGACGGCCTGATCATGGTCATGATCTACCGCACCTGCTTCACCGCCGACGACCAATACCGCCCGCCCGAAGCGCGCTAATCAGCTAAGCTCCCTCTGATAAGCTCCCTCTGACGAGGGAGCTGTCGAACGCAACGAGACTGAGCGAGAGACCACCCTACGCGATGGTGACCAGCGTGCCGTCCGGCACCTGGTCATAGAACCATTGCGCGTCGGCCACAGTCAGGCGCACGCAGCCGTGCGAGGCGGGCTGGCCGAGTTTGGCACCCTCCTCCGGCAGATAGTCGCCGAAGGCCTCGCCGGTCGGCACCGAGTGGAACAGGTACGAACCGTAGAACTGCACCCAATAGTCGGCGCCCATGCCTTCTTCGGCATTGTAGAAGTGTTCGCCGCGTGTATCGATGGTGTACGAGCCGTGCGGGGTGGCGTCGTCGACGCCGGTACTGGCGATCATCGTATAAATGGTCTGGCCACCGGACTTGACGTACACCCGTTGTTTGGCGAGACTGACCTCCACGCTCAGGTCGGAGTACTGGGATAGGTCGGGCTGTTTGCCGGTCGGCCCCTTCCAGTCCACGCTTTGCGCGGCTTTGTCATCGCCGTTCTGCGTGTTCTGCGTCTTCCGCGACCCGCCCTGTTTGCCGCTATCGGGAACCTGCTTGCGGGTAACGGCCGTGGGCTCGTTCGCCGCTGCGGTTGCGGCGGCGGTTGCGGTGTCGGCTCGCGGCCAGCTGCGCTGCGCCGCCGCGGTCTCGACTCCGGCGCCGATCAGGCAGAACAGGATACAGCAGGCGACCACTCCGCGCCGAATCACGTAGACCCGATCGCGACTCCAATTCACGTTCAACGTCGGCAGCCTCACCATATGCCTCTTCTCACCACAAAGACCATTCGGGTCGATTGTAAACAGGCATTGCGACGCCCTACGCCTCGGTTTCAGCCGTGATCTCGACTGCAGGAACGGCATCGTCCGGGGAATCTTCGCCCGACGCCGGCACCGTCCAGCGCCGCCGCAGCAGCATCCACAGGCCGATGAAGCACAGGAGCCCACCGGTACGGTGGTAGACACTCATCTCCTGAGTGAGTCGCTGCACGCGGTCGGCAATCTGGCGCGTACGGGTATGCGATTTGACGATGGAGAAACGTGAGACGCACAGCATCGCGTAGTACACGGCGCTCACGATGAACAGCACGGACATCGTCCACAATCCCATCGCCAGTTTGACGATGGCCATAATGCCGCCGAGCGTTGTGGAGAAGGCGACGGCCAGTGCGACTTTGTCGTTGTTTTCCATGGCGCCCAGGATGTTCAGCGTGGTGGATTTGCCGGCGCCGGATGCGCCGAGGAGACTGCCTGGCCATTCCTGCAACCGGTCCTGTTCCCCGGCGAGCCGGATATCGACTCCATCGCCGATCCGGCCGAACGCAAACGCCGCATCCTTCTGAAGCAGTTCTACGTTTCCGGCATCATCGGCACATTCCGTGCAGCGCTAAGCGGCTCGATCATGACCACCCCCACCGAGATCGGGCACTTTGTCTCCGAAGAACTGCTCCCCCGCATCGCGCCGCATATGCAAATGCCATCGCAATCGGAAACAGCGCAGCAGCCAGCGGCATCACCGCAAGCCCAGTAGCGAGGTCAACCCACAGCTGGCGGCGCGGGAAACAGGTCGCGCCGCCCAGTACGCGAATCCGGCGAGCTTCTACCGAGTCGCGAGGAAGAAGAAACGTGGGAAGGGGAAGATGATGCTGCCGTCCGACTGTGTGGGGTATTCCTCGCGGACTTGGGCGAACACTTCGGCCTCGAACTTCTTGCGCCCGGCGTCGTCAAGCGCTTGCAGATACGGCCTCATGCCGGTGCCACGATACCAGTCCATAACCGCCTCATGCGAGGGCAGCGTGTGCATGTACGTGACCTTCCACATGCGGAAGGCGCTGGCATGCGCATGCAGCAGCTCCCAGTATTCGGGCGGCGTGAGGTTGTAGAACTCGCGTTGCTGCGGCAGCTTGTCCGCGAACGCGGGCGAGTGCACGATACCACCGATGATGCGGTGAATCGGCTCCTCATAGTTCATCGGCGTCTGCACAGCCAGCACTCCCCGACCCTGAGCCGGGCGAGCAGTCCGGGAATCAGATGCGGATGGTCCGGCACCCATTGGATGCAGGCATTGGAGAAGACCACGTCGAAGTCGGCCGGCAGCTCGTCCAGCCGCGCGGACACGTCGCACAGCTGGAAATCGATGTCGGGATAGGTTTTGCGCGCTGTCTCGATCATGACCGGCGAGCTGTCGACGCCGAGAATCTTGGCATGGGGATAGCGCTCGCGCAGCACGGCCGTGCTGTTGCCCGGCCCGCAGCCAATATCCAGCACGCGCGTGACGCTGCCGTCGTCCGGCGGCAGCTGCATCGCCAGATCACGCGCCGGCTGCGTGCGCTCCCGTTTGAATCGCAGATACTGTTCCGAATCCCAGGTAACCATGCTCCCCACGCTAATCAGCCATTCACATATCGGCCGATATTATCTCACAATTCAGCCGAGCAGGGCGTCGCGGCGGGCGATGAGCCCGTCAATCGCGGCCTCGCCTTCGATGACGGTGAAGGTCAGGGACTTGCGTTCGCTGGCCTGCGGGGCGATGGCGTGCAGGTCGCCGCGCTGCTCGTGCCAGCCTCGGCCGTGGACGCTGGAGTTCGAGGGTTCGAGGCCGACCACGTAGTCGCCCGCACCCGTCGACTTCCATTCCATGAAGTATGGGAAGAGGCTGGCGTCGAAGTCGATGACGACTCCGAGTCCGAGCTTGCGGTTGACCACGGCGGCGAAGCTGCGGCCGTTCTCGTCGGCGGCGAGCTCGTGCAGGTACACGCTTTCGGGACTGATCGTCGCGGAAGGATTCGTTGGTCACCTCATCCTCGACCGTGATCGACAGCCGGCCGTACACGCTGGTGATTGTGCGACGCAGTACGAGGTTCTCGCCGCGGTATTCGAACTGGCAGACGTCGAGGGCGCGGTCGGCCATGGACACGAAACGCAACGGACCGTTCTTCACCTCGATGGCCTTGAGGCCGTGGGCTCGGCCTTCCTAGTATTCGATCGGGCGCACGTAGGCGGCCTGCTGAAGGCTGCCCATATGGGCCAGCATGTCGGCTCGCGTGCTGTGTTCTGTGGACGTCATCGTCGTCACCGATCCTTGATATTTATGCCTCACGCCTGCGCAGCGGCGGCATCCGCGGCGTCGTTCTTCAGCGCGCGCAGCAGGGCCTTGTTGCGGGATTCGATGATGCGCTTGCCGTCCTCGCCCTGCCAGGAGAAGAAGCCCTGGCCGGTTTTGGCGCCGAGATTGCCTTCCCTGACCTTCTCGGCGAGCAGCGGGCTCGGGCCGGTGCCGTTGTCCATATCGTCGAACAGGTAAGTGCTGATGTTATAGAACACATCGAGGCCGCCGAGGTCGATGCTGGCGAGGGGGCCGACCAGATTCCAGCGACGGCCGAGACTGTACTTCATCACGTCGTCCACGGTGGCCGCGTCCGCGATGCCCTGCTGGACGATGTAGAACGCCTCGCGCAGCACGGCCAGTTGCAGGCGATTGCCCACAAAGCCCAGCGATTCCTTCTTGATCTTCGCCGGCTTCTTGCCGATCTTGGCCATGAGGTCGAAGGTGATGTCCACTACCTTCGGGTCGGTCTTCTCACCCGGCACCACTTCGACCAGCGGCATCAACTGCGCGGGGTTCCAGAAGTGCGCCACCACGAAGCGCTCGGGGTGCCCCATCACCGACTGCAGCGCGGTGGGGCTCAGGCCGGAGGTGTTCGTGGACAGAATCGCGTCCTTGGGGGCGGCGTGCTCCACTTCGGTCCAGACGGACTTCTTGATGTCAAGGTTCTCGGCCACGGATTCGATGACGAAGTCCACGTCCGCCACGCCGCTTGCATAGTCGGCGTAACCGGTGATGCGGGCCAGCACCGCGTCCACGGTGTCGCCGTCCTTGAGCAGTCCGGCTTCGGCGAAGTCCTCGGCATCCGAACGAATCGCCTTCATCGCCTTCTCCAGCGAGGCCTCGCCGCGGCCGACCAGATGCACCGGATATCCGGCCAACGCGAACTGCAACGTGATCGCGTGGCCCATGGTTCCCGTGCCGACGTTCGCAATCGTCTTGATATCGTCCACTGTCTCAATCACGGAGACCCCTTCTTTCCGGCGGTTCGTCTGGCGTTGGTGTACGCATGAACAGCACCGTGCCGTTATGCGTTTGTTCGCATTCTATGCCGATTTCGCTACGTGAACATTTGCTGAACATTTCGCGGATTCGACTAGTACAAATCCCCATATCAGCACAAAAACGTGGTGCCGCAACACCGAAGTGTTACAGCACCACGCTGAAATGTTCATGTCGTTACGCTGCCGTCGCGCACCCACAGCGGAATCGATAGGAAACCTCACCGGAGTAGGTGAACACGGGGGCGACCAGCATGGACGGACCGAACATATACTGACGGTCCAGCGTGCGGCATGCCGGGTCATCGGGGAATTCCACGAACATGGAACGCATGACCGGAGTACCGTTCGCATGAGGCTGCAGGCCAAGCTGGTAGACATACGGCATGAGTTCAAGCTTGAGCTTGGTGAACTCGCGCACCACATCCACGGCGGTCTGGCCGGGCACCAATGCGACGCCGTTCTTCTCGTCTTCCTCGTCGAACAGCCACGGCACACGGTACACGGTGGAACCGTGCAGTCGCGAGTGGGAGCCGAGCATGCCGAACGCCACCCAACGCTTGTAGACGGCCGGGTCCGGGAACGCGCCCTCGAAACCGCCGATGTCGTGACTCCAGAAGCCGAAGCCGGAGGAGGTCAGCGACAGGCCGGCACGCAGGGACTGGGCCATGCCATTGAAGGTGGATTCGCAGTCACCGCCCCAGTGCACGGGCTGCTGCTGGCCGCCGACCGTCGCGGAGCGCGCATACAGGCAGGCGTTGCCCTTGCCGTAGGTTTCTTCGATGGCTTCGAACACGGCCTGGTTGTACAGCTGGGTGTACCAGTTGTGCATGGAGAGCTTCGGAGAGCCGTCATACCAGACGACGTCGCGCGGGATGCGCTCGCCGAAATCGGTCTTGATGGCGTCCACGCCCTGATTCAGCAGGGCCTTGACCTTGTCCTTGAACCATTCACGGGCGGCCGGGTTGGTGAAGTCCACCAAGCCCATGCCGGCCTGCCAGAAGTCGGTCTGCCAGACTTCGCCATTGGGCTTGCGCACCAGATAGCCCTTGTCTTCGTGCAGGCGCTTCAGCGTGGATTCGATGTCGCCGAAGAAACGCTTGTCCCACTCGAAATCGCACCAATGGAACTCGCGCATCCAGTAGCAGTCGTAGTGGAAGGCGGCCAGCGGAATATCACGCTCGGCCATACCGTCGATGAAGGAGTTGATGGTGGCCTCGGTGTTCTCGGAACCGATCTCAAAGGAGACATGGCCGCGGTTGTTGACCAGTACGCCATACCCATTGGAGGTCATGTAGAACGGGATGTCCTTGTAGCCCTGCTCGGAAGCAGTGCCGCCATCCTCATTCCAGATGTCGACGCTCTGACCATTCTTCACGTAAGCGCCGAAGCGTTCGCCCAAGCCGTATACGTCTTCGCCAACCGACAGATGCAGCTGGATGGCAATGAACACGTCGGATTCATCACGGGCGGAACCGTCCATGGTCACACCGAATTCGCTGACCGGCTGGGCGGTGACGTTCGATTCGGCACCGAGCTTGAATCGGCCCAGCGACTTGCCTGCGGACTCAGTGAGCACCTTGCCGTCCTCGCCGATGAAGGTCAGGTTCCAGGGGGCGCCCTTGACGACCTTCGCGGTAAGTCCGCCAGTGGTCAGCGTGACATCCGCGCCATTGACGCCGACTTCGCCGTCGCCATTGCCGTTCGCCTGAACGGTCACGTAATCACGGTTGCCGGGTTCGTCGGCATTGAGCGGGAATCCGGGGTATTCGGTGGCGCCTTGCCAGTGTTCGGCACACACACGAATCACGCCTTCCGCAGGTGTGGTGATGTCCACATTGAATGTGGGCAGGTTCAGGGTATCGTATCGGCCGCGCACCACGGAGGTCGGGGCGAGGACGTTGAGGCTTTCGGTGGTGGCATCCGCCGCCAGTTCGTAGGCTTCACGAGCGTAGAGGGCGTCGACGCCGTCACGAATCATCCAGTAGCCGTTGGTGAACTTCATTGTTGCTGCTCCTTGGTGGAGAGGTGGTTTCGACCGCCAGGGAACAAGGCAGCCGAAACCAAAATCAATATGTGCTGCTTGTTGATTGAATTGCCTGTTGTGCGAATGACCTTACTTCACCGCGCCGGTGGTGATGCCGTACCAGTCGCCGGAGCCCATCATGCCTTGCTCATCGTACTTGCCGGTGTCGGCCAAGGAACCGGTGATAATCTTGTCCCAGCCATATTCGGACACGTAATCGTTGAGGTTGGTGAGCAGGCCTTGGCTGGCGAGCAGGCCGGACGTGGCGTTGCCCTTGTTGTATTCCGTAACGTCCGGAGCGTCGTCGGAGTTGAGGACCTGGGAGGCGTTCTGGCGAATCTGTTCGAAGGCCTTCTTCTCGAATTCGACCTTGACGCCGGTCTCACACATTTTCATGCTTTATGCAAAAAATGTGAGGCATACGCACATTTCCCATCAAACGCACAGGTGCAAGAATGGCAGCAATTCGCCATTTTTGAAATCACCATGTGCGTTTGACGGCGCGTAAGCCTCACATTGTTCTCAGCAGGACCGAATTTCTGCGAGCCCCCCTATAGCGCTCCCCTACGCAATATGTCCGCAAACGACCACACCACATGGGCGATACGCGCCAATTCGGCGTAACGGCCGATGGACAGCCACTGCACACGGTACCGTTCGAACCACAACTCCAAATCGGCGGCAAGACGGGCGCGGCGCGAGGCATCCAGCGCACGGCCGGTCACATCCTTGGTGTCACAGGCGTCCTCGCCGCCAGCCAATACCAGCAGTTCCTCACCCAGTCTATTGAACAACCGCTGCCCATCCAGCATCACCCACAGCAGCTCCGGGTTCAATCCTCCTCGTGCCGAGCCATCGAGCACCGCGACAACCGCACTGCCGCAATCAATCAACGCCCGGTCGCAATCCCGGCGTCGTTCGAGACGGGCATGGTTCCGCAGGAGCAATCGGCGGCGCGCGTCGGCGCATCCCAGCGCACGGTCAAACATGAGCTCTCCCCCGCACGACCGTTCCACATACGATGCCACATCCGTATTCAGCATGCCGGTGCCGGAACCGTATTCCAGTTCCAGCACTTGCACGGCGAGGTCCCAGGGGAACGACACTCCATCGGAGTCGATGCGAGCGAGTGAATCCATAAGCCAACCGGATTCGTCGCCATACGCCAGATTAGAAATCCGATGGTTCATTTCGCATGCGTCAATTGCAACCGGGTTCCACGCGTTTTGCGCACCGTAGCACAGTCCCGGCACGCTCAACCGCGGATCATTGACATGCCCATAGTCACCCCAATCGGTGACCACCATGCCTTCCGCACCATATTTGAGCCCAGCCACCGCCATGCGGTACGTGTTCAGCCAGGCACCGTCATAGTCGGGGAAGAACCGGCTCCACGCACGCACGGCAGGGCACACGAATTGGCGGCGGCCTTGTGATGCGATGGTCTGGATCTTGCTTTCGTCGATATCCGGCTCATACATCCAGTTGAGCATCGTGATGTCGCCGGGCAGCAAGTCCATGGTGTGCGGATTCTCGAGCGCGATATCCGCCCACAGCATCGGTTGTAGACCACGATGGGCAAGCGTGCTGCATAGGTCTTTGACGAAATCGGCATACAGCTCATCGCGACTGGCGCCCGGCGAGTCCTGTACGGACCGGCCACGGCCCAAGTCGAAAGTCTCATCGCCACCAATATTGAAGGACCGCGAGCGGAACAGCGGCGCGTATTCCTCGATTAGGCGCGAGGCGAAATCGTGCGACTTGGGGTTGGCTGCGTTCAGTGTGTGGTGTTCCATTCGTTCGATGAAACTGAACGGACGGTCGGCGTCTTCGGGGAACTCTCCCAGTCCACGATGTTCACGGGTGCGCAGGTTCATATACATGTGCCCGAAAGTGGCCAAGGACGGCACCAGTTCGATGCCGTGGTGTGCGCAGTATTCGTCCAGGAACATGATGTCGTCGGCCGTGAGCGGGTCAGTGCCGCGCCACGCTTCGCTGAGCTCGCCGAAAGCGAAGGCATGTTCCACGTACAGCTGGAATTGGTTGTACTTATACAACGCCAGCTGGTCGATGAACCAGGTGAGGAACGCCATCGTCGGCACACGCCCGCGCGTCACGTCAAGACTGTAGGCGCGCACCGCGAACGCAGGCTTGTCTTGGATATGCAGGCAGGGCAAGGTCCGCGAGGTTTGCCTGATCATCTGCCGCAGTGTCTGCATGCCGTACCGCAATCCGCTTTCGCTGCCACCACGCACGGCGATGGTATCTGAGGCGAACACATCCAGCGTGTATTCGTCATGCGCCAATCGCGCATCCACACACAGCAATATGACGGTGCCGTTCATCGCTGCCGGCGCACCCGCGCCCGCACCCGCACCCACGCCCGCATCTCGCGCTTTTTCGGCGGCATTGGCACCGGCGTCGGCTTCATCTGTGGCTGTGAGTACTCGGCGCGTACGGACGGCGACGCCGCAGTAACGCTCGAGTTCGCTGGACAGCTGCTCGATTGGCAGCGTTTCCCAGGTCTCATCGGCATCTTCGGTGACGGCATATTCGGGAATTCGTTTCTCGATCGTCACCAAGGACCCGATCATAGCCGTGCCATGCGTGTATTCCAATGTCACCGGAGCGGGAATCAGGGTGAGACACGGCGTTGCGGCATCAGCCTTATATTCGAATGTGGGCACAGCTGTTCCTTTCATACTGTTTTTATTATCGTTCATCCGCTGACGGCAGGCGACACGCGGTCACGCCGCCATCAGCGGACGAATCGTTTGGTGAGGTACGGCGGCATACGCTATTTCACGGCACCGGTCGTCACACCCTTCATGATGTTGCGCTGGATGAGCATGAAGAACACCACCACCGGCAACGAGAAGGTCACCGAAGCGGCCATCTGCCCGCCGAAATCGGTGCCCATGGTGGGTGTCGAGAAGGACGACAGCCATACCGGCAGCGTGTACTTCGACTGGTCCTTCATGAACGTATAGGCGATCATGTAGTCGTTCCAGGCGTTGATGAACGCGAACACCGAGGTCGAGACGATGCCGGGCGCGGCCAGCGGGAAGGTGATCTTCCACAGGATCTGCCAGTCGTTCGCGCCTTCCACGGCCGCGGATTCGAAGATGTCCTTCGGGATGTTCAGGAAGAACCCGCGCATGTTCCAGATCGCGAACGGCAGCACCATGGCGATGTACGCCAGGATCAGGCCGCTGTATTTGTTGAGCAGGCCGAGCTGGTTGTAGATGATGATCTGCGGGATGATGCCGCCAGAGGTCATCTGGATGGCCAGCACGAACACCATGATCGGCTTGCGCCCGCGGAAGCGGTACAGGGTCAGGGCCGTGCACGCGAAGAACGCGACAATAATCGACAGGACGATCGAGAGGTGCATGGGCCAGAACACGGGGGTCGTGGTCATGATCTCATCGCGCGGCTTTACGGCGGTGATAATCATCCAGTAGACCGGGAAGAACCATACGACGCAGAACAGCAGGGCGAGGATAGTGGTGCCGGCGCGGCGCGCGATCTTGCCGGGGTTGGTTCGGCGGCGGGGCGGTGCAGACTGCGCTGCGCCATGCGATACGGCCCGTGGATTCTCAACACATTTCATAAGGACGACCCGCTATTTCAGGGATTCGCCAATATCAGTGTGCCAGTCGCCATTTCCGGCGTCGGCTATGGCAGCGCCACCCCTTCCCCACCGTCGACATCGACAACCGACTCGCTTCACGCAAGCTCACCGAGCATATGTTGGGGCGCGGGTATCGACGAATCGCCTATATCATCGGACCGTCGTACTTGCCGACGTCGACGCCGACGCCAGCGTGCCCGCAGCTGACCACCGAGGTCGTAGCCAGATAGGCGCGCAGAGAACGGTTCTCAATAATGTCTGTGCACACTTCTCTACGCCCGAAGCACACATGGAATATGCCCTAATCACTGCCATGTCGCCATTTGCGATGATGTGAGATTGTTATGTTCTTGTTCATTTGAGCGCACAGATACTACTGAGAACCGTTCTCTGCGCAAATAGACAATGTGGATAACTCCATAAGCTGGAACCACATTGCCCTGCCTGGCTTGCATTCAAGTCCAAATCAGCTTTACGGTCGCACCATGAGCTCTTTTATGCATGAGGATATTGTCGGCCGACGCCGAGCAGAACGTGAACGCTGCAATGATGCTGCGCGCCGTTCGAAAGGTCCATTGCTGGTGGGATACATCAATGCGGCCAACTACTACGGCGCGCCCATCCCCCGACATTGCACGCTATCTGTTGATGCCGTGCACGCCTGTGTTTCCAGTGCCAACAAACGCAGACGAATCAAAGGCGTGGTCTTCCATGTGTTTAAGGGAAAACTGGATATCCGCAAAAAGGATTATGAACAGTTCTGGATTGCCTCGCCGGTCATGATGTGGGCTCAGATGGCCCAATACTCTACATTGGAGGAACTTGCGGCCATTGGAGCCTCTTTGATGAGCCGCGATAAACGGCGCAGAATGGCCACTCGCAAGGATTTCGATACTTACTTGGAAATCAGTCCGCGGTTCATAGGTCGTAACAAATGCCACGAGGCACTGCCCTACATGACAGAGAACACGGATTCTCCGCCGGAAAACACGCTGTTTGGGATGCTGAAGGATTCAGGCTTGGGATGCCCCACCGCCAACTATCGCGTGAATATCGGCAACTCATACGTCATATTGGATATGGCATATCCGGACTGCCGCGTCGCGTTCGAATATCAGGGAGCCTATCACGCCGATCCGGCACAAATGCGAATCGACGCGGCAAAGCGAAACGCATTGCAACTGCTCGGCTGGATCGTCATTCTCGTCACTGCGGATGACCTGAGAACAGCCGACACGCGGCATCGTTTTATCGAGATGGCCCATGTCGTGGTGTCCCGGCAACGCAATCTCGCCGATTGGAACCGCTCATGGGCCATTACCTCTTAGCATCGCACCGACAATGCGCTATGCCGTTATTTACTGCGAGGCACCCGCCAGATATCGGGCTCAACGTAGATCTCCCATTCATACCAAGGCAGCGCGGCACGGCGTCCTCGTCCATGTGAATGGCCTGCAGGTTAATGAGCCTATCCACGCCGGCAGTGCGCTCCATTGCCTCGACCACCAGGTCGCAGGTGCTGTGGTCAAGCGATTCGCCCACCAGCAGCGAACCGGACTTAAACGCCAGCGCCGCCTACAAAAGTGTGAGGCTGCGCAGGCTCACACTGCCAACAGCCGTTCAGCCAACCCTCGGAAGGTCTGGCCAATGCCATCCGTACGCAAAGCGCCGTCGGCGTCCAGCACCGCCGGCCGGCCGGCCTCGCCGGTCTCGCGCACTTCGGGTTCCAGCGGCAGCTGGGCCATCAGCGGCACGTCATAGCCCAGCGCCTGAGTGAGCTGTTCAGACACGCGCTGACCGCCGCCGGCACCGAAAATCTCCAGCTTCTCGCCCTTGTGCTCGTAGTAGCTCATGTTCTCCACCACGCCACGCACCTTCATCGGCACCTGCAGGGCCACGAGTCCGGAGCGCACGGCGATGTCAGAGGCGGAGGGCTGCGGGGTGGTGACCACCACAAGTTCGGCGTTGGGCAGCGCCTGGGCCACGGAAATCGCCATGTCGCCGGTGCCGGGAGCCAAGTCGAGCAAGAGGACGTCCGGCTCGCCCCACCATACGTCAGACAGGAACTGTTCCAAGGAGCGCTGCAGTCGCGGCCCACGCCACAGAATCGCCCGGTCAGCACCGGCGAACATGCCGATGGAGATCAGTTTCACGCCCCACGCGGTGACCGGCATGAGCATGCCATTCAGATTGGTGGGCTGTGTATGCACGCCGAACAGGCGCGGCAGTGAGAAGCCATAAATGTCCGCGTCGATGGCGGCCGTGTCGAAGCCGAGGGCCGCAAACGTGGCGGCCAGGTTCGCGGTAACCGAGGACTTGCCGACGCCGCCCTTACCGGAGGCGATGGCGAAGATGCGGGTCTTGACACCCGGTTTGCTGAAGGGGTTCTGCTTGCGTTCGGCCTTGAGGTCGGCGACCAGATCGGCCAGCTTGTCACGGCTCATCGAACCGACTTCGATATGAGGCAGCAGCTGTGCGCCCGGATAGGAGCTGACCGCGCCATTGATCTGGCTGGTGATGGTCTCGCTCAGTGGGCATCCGGGAACCGTCAGCTCAACGTGCACGGTGACGTCGTAAGTGCCGGCGTCCGACGATGCGGGCGCGGCTTCGATGGCGGCAATCATGCCGAGGTCGGTGACCGAACGACCGAGCTCGGGGTCGATGACCTTGCTCAGGCGTTCGTAGATGTCGGCTTCGATCTGACGTGCGTCGCTCATAAATCCGTATCCTCCTTTAGGGCCTGTTCTACCCTAGCGTGTGATGCGGCGGCATGCCAGAGGGAGTGGAGTAAGTCACACTGGGGCGGGATTCGCTTTTTCTCTCCCCCAGTCAGCCTAAAGGCTGACAGCCCCCTCATCAGAGGGGGTTAATGAAGCGTCTGAGGGGGCTATTTTAGATGGTGCCGGTGGCTAGGAGCTGGGCGAATTGGGTTTCGCTCAGCATGGGGATGCCGAGTTCCTCGGCCTTGGCGGCCTTGGAGCCGGCGTTTGCGCCAATCACCACGTAATCGGTCTTCTTGCTCACCGAACCGGCCGCCTTGCCGCCGCGCTCGATAATCGCCTCTTTGGCGGAATCACGCGAATAGCCCTCCAATGAACCGGTGACCACCACGGTTTTGCCGGCCAGCGTCTGCGGCAACGAACTGGTCTCGGCCTCGTCGACGCCCACGCCGGCGGCCTGCCAAGCACGCAAAGTCGCGCCGCGCCAGTCGCCGGGTTCGCGGGTGGCGGCGAACCAGTTCACCACCGATTCGGCGATTTCCGGGCCCACCCCGTC
>OMCD01000683.1_pt1 | contig 23378 bp, 38 predicted proteins | sample 1674171 | NCBI WGS metagenome assembly OMCD01 (sample SAMEA103958149, study PRJEB25191) | human gut metagenome | biome: human-associated habitat [ENVO:00009003]; feature: intestine environment [ENVO:2100002]; material: feces | place: Germany | collected 2013/2015
CCCGACGGACGTGTATACGAGTTTAGTGCAAGACAGGTGCAACAATGGTGTGCCAAAGAAGGCTTAAAGCCTGTAGAAGAATATTACTATGGCTATGCTAAAGACTTATATCCAGACTTAGATATTGCTGAGCACTGGAATGAGAACTTCCTACAGAAGTTAGCTAGTGATAAGAATTTCTTCATGGAGTGTGAATCTCCAACTTGTAACAATAAAGTGCCTCATGAGGGTATTGTTATTAAGATTGAAAACTCTCTATCCGAAGCCTATAAGCTGAAGTGTATTAAATTCTTGGAAGGAGAATCTAAATCACTGGATAAGGGTGAAGTGGATATTGAAACTGAATCATAAAGTGAAATTTAAGCTTGAATATGTAATGGAAGTGGATGATTTTGAATTGCTTGAGTTAGTCAATGACTATCAAGAGCGTTCTGATGAACCCACTTTCAATACATTAGACGACATTCCAGAGGCTCTAGTGATAGAAGCCTTAGATGAAGCTAATTACATAGAAGAAGAGATTAATGATTATATGATGGTGGAAGATATCTCAATTACTAAACTTGTTAAATAATGAAACGGTTTCTAATACACGTTAGCACTAACTGGTGTGGAATGGACAACACATTCAGGGCAATAGCTGAGAGTGAGTTGGATTTATATGATACAGCTGAATACCTAGCCTACGATAATTTTCAATCCTACGGTTGTGATAGTGATATAGCCGAAGAAGAGGGCTATGACCCAGACGAAATGGAAGATTCAGACTGGGATAAGTTGTGGGAGACAGTTGATGAATCTCAGTACTATGGCTTTACTATTGAAGAGTTCGAAGGAACTGATGAAGAGTGGGAAGAGTACGGAGGAGAGATTTATGGGAAAGACTGTTAACCTAGAAGTCCTCCCCAACCACATTAACGGTGAGCATGTCCATATCTATAGATGGCTATGGATGGAGTATCCAGTGTGGTAATATCCACATCGAGTCCACTACTATTGAAGATGCTGTCATTAGGTTTCTCAAATGTGTTGAACACTTAGAAGAAGTACGTGAGCATAGAGGATATGGGCTAATAGGAAAGACTAGCACAGTCGTAGATAAAGCAGAAGAATCACATTCATATTTTTATTAAAATGGAAGACTTTAAATTCTATGAAGTTGGTGGTAAGATACGTGACGAACTATTAGGTCTTACTAACAAAGACGTTGATTATGTAGCTGTGCCTACAGAGGCAGTCTATAGTAAAATTCACCCATCTGAAGCTCAACTTAGTCCAGCTCAACTAATGTTCAAAGCATTAAAGAGCTACTTAGAAGAGCAGAAGTTTGAAATCTTCTTAGTAACTCCAGAGTGCTATACTATACGTGCTAAATTCCCAGAGGGATATAAGTACCAAGGTGTGGCAGACTTTGTAATGGCTCGTAAGGAAGTAGGATATCCTCCGGGTACTAGGATTCCCATAGTACTTCCAGGAAACCTTTATGATGATTTATCACGTAGGGATTTCACTGTTAATGCAATGGCTAAAGACCCTGATACCGGCGAGATTATTGATTACTTTGGCGGTATGGAGGATTTAAGAAATAGGGTATTGATAACCCCTTTAGACCCCCTTACAACCCTCGATGATGACCCTTTGAGAATACTTAGAGGAATAAGGTTTGCTGTTACTAAGGGTTTTGTTATACCAGAAGACCTAATGTATATCATCAAACAGTATCCTTATAAGCACAAAATGCATGTAGTCTCAGAGGAAAGAATAAGGGAGGAACTCACTAAGTGTTTCAAGTGTAACACCGTTGAAACCTTAGAGTTCTTGCATGATATTCCTAGACTTAGAGATTATATATTCGAGAGGACTAATTTATGGTTAAAACCGACTAATGAGAAATAATATAGGAGTATGGACTTAAAAATACTATAAAGTATCTCGAATCCTGTAAGGAAGAAGAGGTTAAAATAAACACCAAAAGTCTTTTAAAGTGGCTATTGGAACTATCTAGACTCAGGGGAGATATTAGAACTGGTTACTTAGTAGAAGCAAAAGGATGACAGAATGGAAACAAGACAGTTAATTATTTGTAGAGGCATTCAGGGAAGTGGTAAATCTACTTGGGCTAAGCAATGGTGCTATGAGGACCCAGAGCACAGAGTTAGATTCAACAACGATGATGTTCGTAATATGCTAGGTGGCTATTGGGTTCCTAGCAGAGAGAAGGTTGTTACTGCAACTTATAACACTGTACTAGCTTATAGTATGGAGAAAGGTTATAATATTGTAGTTGATAACATGAACCTTAACCCTAAGACTTGTGCTGAGTTAGAGAAGATGGTTAAGGGCTTTAACGAGAATTATACCTATGACTGGAAGTACGAAATCGAATATAAAGACTTCTTCATCCCAGTTGAAGAGTGTATTCGTCGTGATGCTATGAGACCTAATCCAATAGGGGAGAAGGTTATTAAAGCAACCTGGAGAAGGTATCGTGATTTTATTATCCAAGAAGATATTAAGAGTATGTTAAAGAGAGCACCTGAGCACGTAGATGGTGGACGTCCTGTTATACTAGTAGATATGGATGCTACATTATGTCTAAATACCACTGGCAGACCTTACTTTGGGGAAGGTGCGGCTGAGGGTATGCTGGATGATATAGCTATCGAAGGTACTTGTATGCTTGTCAGACGTATGTATGAGAAGTGTAAAGTATTCATTGTTACTGGTAGAGAAGGTACTCCAGAAATCATAGCTGCCACTAAAAAGTGGTTAGCTACACATGATATTGCTGTTGATGAATTATTCTTTAGACCAGTTAAGGATTATAGTCCTGGAGCTGATTGTAAGAAGAAAATCTATGAGGATAATATCAAAGGTAAGTATAACGTTCAATTCGTTCTTGAGGATAACTATAAGTGTGTCAAGATGTGGAGAGAACAAGGCTTAGTATGCTTGCAACCTAATGAAGGAAAGTTCTAATGGCAATATTAGTAGGACAGCTAATTGAAATACTGAAACAATCCGACCCTGATAGAGAAGTGGTAATACACACTCTTAAAGGGGAGAATGTTGAAGTAAATGGTTATTTTATACAAAAAGACCTAGATAATCATTCATTTTACTTAACAGACTTAGACGTAATTCCACGTGACTGATTTGGATAAGAGGTTCTTAACTAATACTGATGAAACTGGAAGATTTATTGTTAAATCTCTGGTTACTGGTAAGAAGTATTATGTTGAACCAATAGGCAACGGATACCCTGCTAATTGGGGTGATATTAACCCTGCTACTAAGAAGGTAGAGGGAGATTATGGTCAGAAATATACTGGCTGTGTATCTGAGAAGGAATCATTAATAACTCCTGAGAATGGTTTCAAACTTATTGAAACTCTTGAAGCTGGTATGAGTCCGCTTAGTGTAGTATATCAAAGAGATTTGGAATATGAGAAACTAATGAACAAATCAAATGAAATTCAAGGGTGATATTATCATAACAGACCCATGTTATATAATTAAAGATGACTCTGACGATTGGGATAAGTGTGGTTGGGGTGAGAGCATGAGAGTATTAGGTTTTACAACCTATATCTCTGAATCTACTCTTGATGGAGATTGGAGTTGTTCTACTTGGTCTACACCTCGTAAGGATGTAGAAACACAGTTAGAAGAGCTTAATACTCTAGGAAGAGCAAGATGGGAACTTATGAAGCAGTATGGAGAAGACTCAGTTCAAGCTAAAGTCTATGATGATAAGATAGCTGACGCATCTTTAAACATCAAGAAGATTGGACACTTCTGTGCTGATACTGGCATGGTAGCTGTGTTCCTATTGGACGAAGTATTAAAATATAATCCCGATTTCGATTATCATATTAACAAAGAGTGGACTACTACGCTAATCAAAGACTTTGATGGTGAAGTGAACTACTATGTTGATAGTGAAGATGATGCTCGCATCATCGGAGTAGGTAATATTAACTTCTTTACTTCGCAGGTTGGAATATGACGGAGCGAGAATTTCACTTAGCCAGAAAGCCATTCTATATTGATACCGATACTTTATTGGTAAAATTCCCTACCCAGAAACACATGGATGTATCTCATGCTAAATGGCTTAGCGAGATTGGTTATCCATTCTCACATACTATTAGGGGATACTATATGAAGACTGACAATGATGAGTATCTTATGTTATACTGGAATGATTATGAAATTCCCAATGTTGTAACTGCACTCTTTACTTACCTATTTGAATACTTTCCAACTGTCAAATGGATAGGTTTAGGATGCCACAAGGGCAAGGTAGGGGAAATATGGAAACCTAAGTTAGTAATAACCAAACCAGATTATTAAACTGATATAATGTATAAATTCAATGGAGGAAATGGTGCTGTAGTCTGTGATGGATGCAGTGTCATTATGGAACAGAATATTCCATTTGATAGGTATCGCAAGGAGCATAGTGGTTATGACTTCTGCGAGCAATGCCTAAGTAATCTTACTATAGTGGATAACTTTGATATGATTGAGAATATCTTGGAATTTAATAACCAAGATGAGTTCTACTTTCTACAGATTATCCAACGTAAGAAAGATGGCAATGTAACTCAAATTGGAAATAATGGTTATAGAACTATTAAGACTTACTATATCTTTAGTAAAGACCAGTTCTTAACCAAGAAAGAGAAGATTAAAGAACTATGCCTCAAGAATAATGCCAGAGCATATATCCATCTTAATAGAAGGAATGCTCAAGAGGTGGCATTGGCTTCAATCCAACAATATGCCAAATTAGTTTCAGAAGGTAACTCTTACCAGGGTTATAGGGTATGGGATAGTGCGTGTGGTGGAAATAGAGCTAGAGGTTATAAACCATTGTGGGTGGTTGATGTAGACTCCAAAGACCCAGAATATTTAAAGACAGTTATTGAACTAGTTAATGAATGTAGGGGTGCTGAGGAGAATAAAGTAAGGTATCAAATTCCTACACTACATGGTCATCATCTAATAACTATTGGATTCGATGTTCAACAGTTCAGCCAAAAGCTGGCTATTAAGAACATGGACCCGATTGATATTCAGAAGGATAATCCTACTTTGTTGTATTATGCAACTGTTTAAGGCTTAGAAATAAGTACTGTATTAGATTACTCGTTAGGATTTATAAAAGCAAAACACAATGAGTAATTTACCATTAGGAGCAGAGAATGACCCCTTTGCTCCGTACAACGTTCAAGAAGAGACGTTCAAATTTGACTTGGGTGTTAAAGGTATAGCATGGTATGAATACTATGGCTATTTAGACATTGATGAAGCTAAGGAGACTATTAAGCAGCGTCTTACAGCAGCTTTATCACAGCTTGGAGATATTGATATTAATGATGTAGACATAGCTATATATTAATGATATATTTAGTAACCAAGCAACAGTCTCTTTGGACTTCTGACAGATATAAAGTCATTAGTGCTGAGGAGGCTTTAGAACTATTAGCACCTCTCAGTGTAGTAGAGCTGGATACTGAAACTATGGGTTTAGACCCATATACTAAGGAACTATTAACTGTTCAACTTGGTTGTGCAGACTTCCAAGTAGTTATTGATTGTACATCTGTTGATATACACCTATTTAAGGAGTATATTGAAAATCCACAAAGGATGTTCTTAGGTTGGAATATTAAGTTTGACTTGAAATTCCTATATCACCAAAGAATCATCCCTATGAGGGTTTATGATGGTTATCTAGCCGAGAAGTTACTTTGGCTAGGCTATCCAGCAGGTATGCATGAGATGAGCTTGAAGGCTGCTAGTATCAATTATCTAGGAGTAGATATGGATAAGTCTGTACGAGGTAAGATTATACAGACTGGATTAACAGAAGATGTTATTGTGTATGCTGCTGGTGATGTCTCTTATCTGGGTAAGATTAGAGATAAGCAACTTGAACAACTCGAAGCTAAAGGCTTATTAAAGGCTATTGACTTTGAAAATGAGTTTGTTAAGTGTTTAGCATATATAGAATATTGTGGAGCTAAGTTAGACGTAGGTAAGTGGAGAATTAAAATGACTACTGACCTTAATAACCTTGAGAGATATGAAGCAGAGTTAAATGATTGGGTAGAGCGTTATTGCCATGAATATAGCGATAAGGGTTATACTATCAATCAGGTTATCCATATTGATAAATGGCTTAAGACAGAGGATGCACTCAAAGAAGAGAGAGCTAAATTACCTCTTAATGCTGTTAGAGCACCAGAGTTTGATTCTACTGGAGCGAGTCATGACAGTGAAGCCTATGTCATTAAGCAAACTGGTAACTATTGTTCTGTAAATATACAGGGTGATTTGTTTAGTGGATTTGATACTAAGCCAAGATGTCATATAAACTGGACTAGTTCCCAACAAGTAATCCCACTGTTTGAAGAATTGGGATTGAATCTAAGAGTATTGGACAAGAAGACCAAGCATTATAAGAAGTCTGTGGATATTAAAGTGGTAGAACCACAGGCATCTAAGAGTCCTCTAATTCCAATCTATATAAAGTACAAGAAAGCTGCTATCATTGTTAATACCTTTGGTCAGAAGTTCTTGAACTTGATAAACCCCGTTACTGGTAGAATACATGCAAATTTCAATCAGTTAGGAACGGATACTGGTAGGTTAAGTTCAACAGAACCTAATCTACAGAATCTACCACATGATGCTCAGACTAGAGCGTGCTTTGTTTCCGATACAGGCAACAAATGGATTTCAGCTGATTATAGTGGTCAAGAGTCATATCTAATGGCATCTATGGCTAATGATGAAGCTATGTTGGAAGAACTTACTAATGGTAGTGGTGACTTGCATAGTCTAACCGCCAAGATGGTGTTCCAACAAATCCCAAGGGATATGCCCCTAAAGGATATTAAGAAGAACTTTAAAGACCTAAGGCAAGAAGCCAAAGGTTATGAGTTCTGTTTCAATTATGGTGGTCAGGATAGTACCTTAATAAGGAATTATGGTCTTGATGCCAAGAGAGCTAAAGAAATCTATGAGAACTATATGTCAGGTTTTGCTGGCTTAAAGAGATATCAGGATTTCAGAAGAGTAGATGTTATGCGTAAAGGTTATATCTTATTAAGTAAGATAACTGGTCATAAAGCATATATCTATGATTATGATGAACTTAAAAGGCAAATGGATAAGCAAGAAGACCCTGAGTTCTGGGCTTATTATAGAGAAATGAAGCAGGAGGACCCTGATTGTGACACTGTACAAGGTGTTAGGCGTTTAGCCAGACGTAAAGCAGAGTCTGAGAAGCAATCTATTAATTACCCGATTCAGGCTGCTGGGGCACTAACATTTAAATTAGCGTCTATAAAGCTCTTTAATTGGCTCAGGAAGAATAATTTACTGTTTACAGTTAAATATTGTATTCCAGTACATGATGAAATTAATCTTGAAGCTCCAGAAGAGATTTCACAAGAAGTTGCAGATATATTAGTTAAGTGCATGGTAAGTGCAGGTAAACCATTCTGTACAAGAGCACATTTAGGTGCTGATGTAGAGATTGGTGACCATTGGATTCATTAATATGGGTAAATATTTAGACTTAACCTCAGTAATTGATGTTGAACCACCTGTATCAGAGGTATTGCCTCTTATAGAGAATGAAGACCTTCAAAATGAGTTTTGGCAGAGACTTGATGAAAGATTCTTCAGAGACTTTGTTGAAGATTACTGTAAACAGCAGGACATCGAGATAATGAGAGAGATAATCGAAGAGGCATATCAATCATCTATTGATGCAGACTGAGATTGAAAGAAAGTTCCTAACTACTAGCAGCTTGTTTAAAGAGCAGGCTGTTAGGGTTATGGACATACGCCAAGGATACATAGGAACTACCGATAAGGGAGAAGCTAGAGTATCTATAAGGGATGAGAAGGCATGGATTATAGTCAAGTCCAATGAAAGACTATCAAGATTGGAGTATGAAATTCCTATTCCTAAGAAGGATGCAGAGGAATTACTTACAAGAACCTGCGGTAGAGTTATTCATAAGACTCGTTATATTATTCCAGCAACATCTGGTATGTTGAAGTGGGAAGTAGATGAGTTCCATGAAGAGGACGATGGGCTAATTATTGCCGAGATAGAGTTACCATCAGAGGATACACAGTTTGATAAACCTCAATGGCTTGGTAAAGAAGTAACACAAGATACTACTTATTATAACTCTATACTCTCTAAGACATCTTGGAAGGCTATTCAGAAATCACGTGCTGAAGCTAAAGCCTGGGATGATTGGAGGGATTCATTAGTAAAGAAGTGAAGTTAATTAAACCATCATTTGAAATACTAGAACAAAAGCCCGGGGCAATTGGGCTGTTACAACATATAGAAAGATGTGGTAGAACTTGTTATAAGTCAGAAGATAAAATAACAGAAGATAGTGCAGAGAAATTTGTAGATATGTTAGTTAGACGTGGTCATACTGCAATGGTTGAGCACGGTACTATATACCTAAGGATTCCAGAGAAGTCTGTTGATGGGCAGTATGTATATCCTGCGAAGGGCAAATACCTTAGAAACGAATACTCAGTTGCAAAACCTAGATTAGAAGGGGTTGCTCAAAATCCATATTCAGTCTTTTATGTAACTACTAACTATAGAGTATTATTGCAGAATGGTTGGCTTGATGATTTGCAATATCTGTGTGAACCTACAGAATATCATACTAAACGTATAACTGTTAAGTTCATATGTGATAGGGGCGTATCCCATAAGAAATTTGTGGCTTAATATAGCAATATATTAAGAAAACCCAGTGAATTGCTGGAAGGCTAAAATTATTAAATTATGCTAATCAGCAGCCAAGCCAACCTTTAACAAAGTTGGAAGGTTCAGAGACTAATGTTTGAAACTAATATGAAACTAATAAATTTTTACGATAAAAGACTACCTAAAGGATGTAGAATATTACCATCCTGTATAAACTGTACTGCTTATTGTAAATGGCATAAAGTTAGATTATTAGAATATAATAACAACACGAGTGCTGGGTATCCTATTAAGGATGATGATATAGTCCGATACTCCTTTGAAAAGAGGAGAATTAAGGATAAAGAGCCTTAATATAACGAATGGAGTTTGTACGTCACCGTGTATTCTCTTTCGCTCAGGAAAGTACCAGATATTGTAACTACTCTAAGGATAAGTTCAACAAAGAATGCACATTTATTATTCCAGAATGGTTAGATGTTGAAGAAGGGCATCATAAGTATGATTGTTCCTTTGTAGACCAGAAGTGGACGGGTCCAAATAATACAGAAGTATCTCACCAGTGGTTAGACACTGATGGGCACGTTTGGTATCCAAACATTGATGAACATTTGTTTTTGAAGTCCTTATCTGATTCAGAAGAAATATACTTCAAGTTATTGGAACAAGGCTGGATAGCCCAACAAGCAAGGGCGGTACTTCCTAATTCCCTAAAGACCGAGTTAATTATGACTGGTACTATTGAGCAGTGGGAAGGATTCTTTAAGTTGAGGTGTGCAAAGGATGCCCATCCTCAAGCTAGAGAGTTAGCAGTACCTCTGTATGAAGAGTTTGTCAAACGAGGGTATATTACTGCGCGAATATCTAAGTAGATATTATGCTAACAATAGAAGTATTAATAGAGTATCCAGACCCAATGGATAATTGTCTGCCTCCTCAAATCTATATCAGAGAGTGGCGAGAGGTGGAACTTACTCCAAAGGAATGGTATAGGATACTTGCTAGTCCTGTTGGATGTTGTTTTTATAAAATTAAATACTGGCATGAGTGATAAAATATGTTTGATAGATAAGTATCTAAAAGAGCTAGGATTCAAGGAGGTAGAAATGTCCTTCATTGATTCCATTGCTCCTTATTCGGCAACTTCTCTATATGCCCATAGATATGATGCTGTCATAGGGGATGATTACTTCGTATTCTTTTTAGACAATAAACTTGACTGCAAGTATCATTCTGTGAGGATGATTAAATTCACCAAAGGTGGATATTGTGCTTACGACCCCACTATAGATATAGAAAAGCTAGAGTATTGTATTAATTTACTAAGACTTCATGAAGGTTAATTACACATCTGGATGTATCTGCGATAGTTTAACTATTGACGGTAAAGAATCCGCTGATTTATCTCCGAAAGTTATTAAAGATGCTATAGTAAAGGCATTGGAGAAGATTGACGATATAGCAACTCTTCTAGACATTTTGACGACTGTAGCTGAGACTGGAGAATATGAAGATTTAGGACATTGTGAACAATGTGGAGATTGGATAACCTCCTATACTCTTGAAATTTAATATGAAGGCTGAGGAGTACTTTGGTGACTGGATTGATGTTATTGATAAAGAGGAATTACGAAGAGTAGTAACTTGGGTCAATAAGATTAATTCAGCTAATCTGTGTCCTTCTCCTAAGAACATCTTTAGAGCATTTAGGGCTTGCTCATTTAAGGACTGCAAGGTGGTCTTTCTTGGGCAGGACCCTTATCCTCAAAGAGGGGTAGCTACTGGAATACTGTTTGGTAATTCAGAAGATACTTCTGAGGAATATCTATCTCCTTCACTTAAAGTAGTTAAAGAGGCAGCTATTAATTATGAAATTCCCCATAACCTTATAGAGTTTGACAATACGTTGGAGTCCTGGGCTAAGCAAGGAATCTTAATGATTAATACTGCACTTACTTGTGAAGTAGGTAAAGTTGGAGCACACTTTGACATATGGAAACCCTTTATGTCTAAGTTGATTCACAACATGAGCTATAAAGACGGAGGTATGATTTATGTTCTGTTTGGTAGTCAAGCTGAGTTATCCAAGAATGATATAGTAAACAGTCTGAAGACTATTGAGGTATATCATCCAGCATATTATGCTAGGACTGGTAAGAAGATGCCCAGTAGTGTATTTACTGACATCAATCAGGCGTTGAAGCAACAGTATAACTATCAAATAGAATTTTATAAGGAGACGGAATATGGAACGTGCTAATAGAAAATCAGTAAACGATAATTTACGCAAGTATGACCATTTAGCTAAGAAAGATGGCTTTATTGAAGTTACTGAATGGACTAATGGTGAAGGTTGGGATATTACTATAAATGATAGGGTAATCCCACTAACTCGTGGTGAATTAGATGCTATTGATTATCTAACTAAGGGTTTAGATTATGATAACGATTAATAATTGTAAAAGATGAAAGAACAGAAGTTTGAATTTAGTGCTAAGAACACTTTCTTTACCTCAGACAGTCACTGGAACCATTCTCGAATCATTGAGCTGTGTAAAAGGCCATTCAAGGACGTTGAGGAGATGAATAATTCACTTATAGAAAATTGGAACAAAGTAGTCCCCAAGGATGGAACAGTATTTCACCTTGGGGATTTTGCATTTGGTGGAAGTTCAATTTGGAATGATATATTAGACCAATTAAATGGTAAAATATATCTTATTCTTGGGAATCATGACCGTAAAAATATACGTCAAGGTTATATAGATAGATTTGCAGCTGTATCACCGCAGATGCAGATTCAAATAGAGAAGAGAAGTATCTATTTGAATCATTATCCATTCCTGTGCTATGGTGGTTCATATCGTAACGATGCTGATGCTGTATGGCAGTTATTCGGCCATGTTCATTCTGGTCCAGCTAGTTCTGGATTGGATTGTGATAGGTTAGTTCATCTATTCCCATATCAGTATGATGTAGGTGTAGACAACAATAGCTATACTCCAATCTCTTGGGAAGAAGTAAAGAAAAAGATTCAGCACCAAATAGATGGAAGAGGAACTATTTCTTATAAAGTATATAAACTAAATGACTAAAATATCTTTAGAAATCGACGGCAGGGTACTATCTATGGAGTTACCTTATAATGATGCAACAGCAGAAGAACTTATTAAGGGCTTTTGTACACTGATGCATGGTCAAACATTCCTTATCTGTACTATTAAGGACTCACTAAGAGAAGCTGCCCAGGATTATAAGGAGGATATAGAATTAGGAGCTAGAGATGAAAATATGTGTAACGTCTGACTTACATGGTATTCTTCCTAAAATAGAAGAGCCTTGTGAGGTAGTGCTGATATGTGGAGACATTATGCCACTGCGTATGCAGAGGAACATCCCTCAGAGTGAAAAGTGGTTAAAGACCACATTCGCTGATTGGGTTAATAATCTCCCATGTGAATCAGTAATCATGGTAGGAGGTAATCATGACTTTGCCTTAGCTAATATGTATAGGCAACCTCTAAAGATTAACTCAATATTGAGTAATCCTACTAATGGTAAACTTGAGTTATTAGATAATGAAGCAACATCTGTTGTTAGTAAGGATGGTAAGGTATATGATGTATGGGGAACACCATATTGTAAAATCTTTGGCAACTGGGCATACATGTATGACCCAGAGATATTGATTAAAGCATATGAGTCTATGCCTGAACATTGTGATATTGTTATATCTCATGATGCACCTAAACTATGTGGGCTTGGTGTTATTCACCAGAGATGTGACCAAGAAGATGTTGGTAATCCTTGGTTAGCTGATGAAATGCTTCGTAAACATCCTAGATATACATTCTGTGGACATATTCATAGTGGTGAGCATGAATTGCAAACCCTTGACGATATGAAGATGGCTAACGTATCTTTAGTAGATGAAACTTATACTGAAACTTTTAAACCTTTATATCTCGATGTCGAACAGTAAAGTTATAGTACAAGGAGGAGTTGGGTTCCCAGGATTGTTATTTATAGTACTATTAGTTTGTAAACTATTTGGTGCTAACATAACATGGCTCTGGGTATTCTCCCCGTTATGGATACCCCTTACATTGGTAATGGGGATTATCTTTATATCAATTTTAATTACAATAGCACGTTCAATGTAACATGGAAAAGAAACCTACTTTAGTAGTTGTGGACTTCCAGTATGACTTCTGTCTACGGGAAGCACCACTCTACGTTCCTAGGTCTGATAAGGCTCTGTGGAACATTTCTCATTTAATTGAGAACAAGAAAGTTGATAGAGTGATATTCACTGCTGATTGGCATCCAGCTAATCACTGTTCATTCAAAAGGAATGGTGGTGAATGGAATGACCATTGTATACAATTCTCTAAAGGGGCAGCTATACATGATTTGTTATTGTATGGTTGTATAGGTGCTGGTATACCTTATAAAGTAATCACTAAGGGTACACTAGTTAATTCAGAAGAGTATGGAATTAAAGTCGCCCCAGCCAGTAGGTGGCTTAAGCATCATACAGTCTACAGTCGTTCTGTAAATGTTGATGTTAGCCCAGACGAGCAGGTGGTAGTGTGTGGATTAGCAGGTGATTACTGTGTTCTTGAAACCTTAAAGAACCTGGAGCCAATTAAACCTATGTTATACCTGGATGGTGTAGCATCTCTGGATGGTGGTGTAAAATTAACTGATTATATTGAAAGTAATAACACAAGATTATTTGAACTATGATTGTAAAATCAATCCTTGATACGGACTTGTATAAGTTTACAACTTCGTATGCTTACATGAAGCTGTTCCCTCATGCAATAGGGACATTTGAGTTCTTTGACAGAGATAATACAGAGTACACAGAAGAGTTTGTTCAACAATTATGGATAGAAATATCTAACTTCTGTTCTCTAAAATTAACTCACGATGAACAAGACTATATGACAACTCATTGTCGTTTCATTCCCCCAATGTATTGGGAATGGTTAAGTGGAATTAGACTTAGTGCTGGTAAAGTGAAGATATGGTTAGATGAAGATAAGCATCTCCATATTAAAGCTACTGATTATCTTTACAGAGTTACTCTATATGAAGTACCAATTCAAGGATTGTGGAAGACTGAAGTTTATAGATTAGCCGAGTGGATTACTCAAGCCAAATTAGAGCATCTGTATGAAATGGTTGGTCCCTTTTGCGGTGATGATGGCTTAACACACCGCCAGTTAGTTGCTTTAACACATTCTATGAATCTTACTCCTACAGATGGTCTTGGTATTAGTAATAGTGACCTAGACCAAATAGGAGCTAAGAGTTATTATGATGTAGACAGAGTATTACAAACTGTTACTTGTAAAGCTTCTCCTGAGAATGACAAATTACAGGACGAACTAACGGCTGAGCTTGGACCAGATGTTGTAGGTAAAATCTTACAGCGCCGTTTTAATTCTGGGTTCAAAAGATTACTTAGTCCTATCATAGTACCTAGAGAACTATATGATTGACTTCCTAGAGCTAATCCTAGAATTAGTAAATGTTAAATCACGTAATGAGCTAGTGGCTCTGCTTGTTATGGGCGGAGTACTAGCCGTTATCTATTATTTGTTTCTTGTATGAAATTATATTATTTATTCTTATTGGTAATGTTCTTCTTAATGGGTTGTACTAATTCATCTAACATTAGTGGTCCAGATGTTATAGGGACATCTAAGATGAATGGGGATGTGTACAGGTACACCATTGATGAGTATATAAAAATGGGTAATGGCTTTGCACACTCTGGTGCTTGTAAGAAGTGCAAGAAGGAGTTGGAAAGTACTATCCGTAAAATAGTTAAGGAGGAACGTTCACAATGGTAGGAGTATTCTTTGGGTCTTTTGACCCACCCCATATTGGTCATGTTAATATTGTCACAGCTGCACTTAATTCTGGTATTGTTGACAAGGTTATAGTAGTTCCAGCATATAAGAGTGTATGGAAGAATACTGAAACTAAGTGGGAGTATAGACTCACTATGGCTAAAGAAACCTTTGATAACATTCCTGGAGTAGTTGTGGATGGCATTGAGTATCGTATCGCTAATGGAGAACCATTGCCCACTTATAAGACTATTGAAGCATTAAAGGAGATTTACGGTGAATTTACTATAGTAACATCTGCTGAGACTTATAAGGAGATTCCAAGGTGGCAGCATGGTGAAGAGATACTAAAGGACAATAAGTTCTTAGTAGTAGATGTAGCACACTTTAATAGTGAGGATGTTCCACATGATGAAGTGAAAGTTATCTATGCTCCTGACATTACGATATGCTCTACAGCTATTAGAAAGTGGATTGACAATGATAAAATTATATTACCATTTGTAACAGATGAAGTAAATTCAATAATTAGAAAACTTGGATTATACAAATGAGTCAAATCTATGTTTCAGGTCCTTGGTCTTATGCTTCTGGAGTACAGCAGGTAGTTAAGAGCATAAAGACTAAATCTAAGGGAGATAAGATAGTTTATAGTGAGAAAGGAACTGAATACCAGTTCTCTAAACTAGAACAATCCGACTATGTCGTATTCGTGTTAGATGGATTTGCATGGCAACAGAGGTTAGAAAGTATTTCTAAGGGAATGCTCTCAGAACTTATATGGTGTATTAATCATAGAGTACCAATGTTCTTAGCTTACAAATCAGCTAATGGGTTAGGCATATATACAGCTGAAATAGATGATAATTTAACCTTCAAGGGGATTGCTGGCACTGCTGACAACTTCTACCAGATTATAAACAATCAGTTTGGGACTATTGTAGCTCCGAAGGGTACTTCCCCTGAGTCTATTTTAGGTTATCAGGATACACTATTGGGAAGCGATTGTGTTTATTTACAAGGTGAGTTGTTAGGGGACCCATTAGATTCCTTTGATGTTGAACAACCAAAGAGTTATTTTTATTAATATGAAGAATTTTCCTATAAAAGATGTAGATGGCAACGAATGGTGGATTAGCCGTTCTATTGCCGTAACAGGATGTATATTTACATTCCTAAATGGTAAGTGGTGTGTATTAGCCAATAAGAGAGGTGAAGGTACTCCCGATTTCCAAGGGATGTGGAATATGCCATGTGGTTACTTAGACTTTAATGAAACTACTGCTGAAGCTGTAATCAGAGAAGTCTATGAAGAAACTGGTATTAAAGTGAACCCAGACCACTTACACTTCTGGAAGTTTAATGATTCCCCAACTCAGAATAGACAGAATGTGTCATTTAGATACTATGCTCTAGTTGACGCACAGCCAGGTAATATCAGTGTAGGCACTGGTAATGACAGGGGAGGTGAAGAGGATGAAGTGGAAGCTATAGGATGGATTCCAATAGACTCTATTGATAAATATAAATGGGCGTTTGGTCATGATAATATTATCAAAGACTTCGTCAAATGGATGCACTTAGAAGATAGAGATTTGGATATGCAAGACATAGATTTAGACCCAGTATGACACCAAAAAGAATATCTGAAATAATTAACATGATTCCTTCAGAATGTAATCCCAGGCTTGGAGGGTCATGTAGTCTTTACTTTAGAGGGAAGGTAGATTCCTATAATGACATTGATATTATTGTTAAGAAAGGAACTATAGACAAAGTAAACCTTCCATTCCCTAAAATAGAGCTAGTTCATAAAGTTAGGCTTAATAGAACTATTAAATATTGTATAGATAGTAGAAAAGTAGACATCATAGAATCTATGTATAATGTTGATAGAGTAGAAAAGTCTACTATGGGCTTTTATCTAGAATATGAGAAAGATGTTATCGAATCCAAAGAAGCAATTAATGCATTTTTAAATAATTGTCATGTTAAGAGAACAAATGGATAGTCTTATTAAGCAATCCATGCTTGATAAGAATGTAAAGAGGACAGAGGTGCTAAGAGCCATTAAGAATGAGTTCTTAGTGTATCAAACTGCTAAAGGTGCTAAGCCTTTAGATGATGCAGCCGAGTTTACTATTCTTCGTAAGATGGTAAAACAGAGATTGGACAGTAGAGACCAATACATTGCAGCTGGAAGGAAAGACTTAGCCGATAATGAATCCAAAGAGATTCTTGTGCTTGAGTCTTTCCTTCCGAGTGAAGCCTCAGGTGAGGAAATTACTAATGCAATCTATGAGGTTATCTCAGAGAAGGGTTGGGGTGACGGAGAGACAGGTCCCCAAATCCCGAAGAAGTGCATGGGAGAGGCTATTAAGCTGGTCAAGGCAAAGCTTGCTAATGTAGATGGTAAATTGTTAGCTGACGCAGTTAAAACCTATCTCGTATGACACTAAAGGAAATAGTAACTCTTCCTGCTGAAGCAAAGTTTACTCATGCAATAGCTGGAACTCTCTATTATAGAATCACAACCGATGATGTAGTAGTAGAGTTTCCTATTGATATGAATGATAAGGATGATGTAGGTACAACTACATTTGTAGCATCTTATAAACCCATTACATTGATGAGGTACATAAGAAAGGCTATAGAGAATGGAACCTTAATTAAGGTTGATAAATCTAAGTTGAAATAATTGTGCTATGTAATAATTAACTAATATGTCTTACTCTACTCAAATTTCATAAAATTCATAGTTTAATTTGGTAATACTGCTTATAATGCCTATATTTGTAGAAATTAAGTGGTTAAACTGTTTAAACGTATTAATTTATGAAAATCGAAGAGAAATTTAGAAAATTCCAACAAGGTGGTGCTGCACCTCAGCCAGGAGCTGAACAAGCAGGAGGAGCACCAGCCGAGGGAGTACCGGCAGAAGGTGGTGCACCTGCTGAGGGTGGACAAGACCCAATGGCACAGATTTTACAAGTAGCTGCTCAGGCAGTTCAGACACAGAATTGTGAAGCTGCGATGGCTGTGTGTCAAGCCCTAATGCAAATCGCTCAAGGTGGTGCTGCTCAGGAACAAGCTCCTCAAGAGGAACCAACTTTTGCAAGGAAAGGTGCTAGACTAGTAAGAGTAAGATAATTAGTCAACAAGGTAAGAAGGGGCGTATATTAATTATATGCTCCTTTTTTATTATACATAGTATATGTCACAAGTAATAAGGAAATATAACTCTGGAGGTCAAACTGATAAACCTAAGCTTCTAAGTGTGAAGGGCTTGGGGGATTTCAATCAGGATGATTTAATAAAAAGAGGATACAGAGATGTAGATGAATATGCTTCATCTAAAGGGTTGGGAAATACTGCCGCAGCTGATTTTAGAAACGCTGTACAATATATGCTTGAGGGGATTAGTAATGGCACTATGACTATGGATGCTATGGGCAACTTTCAAGATGCAACGGGTCAAAAGTCAAGTACAGGTGAGCTAGATAGAAAGAAGTTTCTAGGAATAAAGACAGGGGTTAAGAATACTGAGAATAATGCTTACGGTCTAGCTGCTGATTACCTATATAACATCATTAAAGGTTCCCCTCAGTACAAACAACCAGAAGTAAAGAAGGAAAGATTTAACGCTAATAAACTCATGGAAGATGCCATTTCAAGAGAATGGTATGGAGGTAATGCCATAGATTATAATAATTGGTTCCGTAATAGAACAGAACAAGACCGCAACGCTCTAATGGGTAGAATTTGGGATAGTGCTGATTATAACCAAATATTTCAATCCCATGACTGGTCTGGAACTAATATAAGGAGTGCAGAAGATTTAGCTGCTCTTGGTAGAGCATATGGTGCGGCTATTACTAATAACAAACTAGACAATGACGATTATAATACCTTTGCTGCGTTAGGCGGTACTGGTTTAGACAAATTCATAAGACCTACTCAACAAGCAACTACCCCACAATCATCTACGGTTGAAGGACAGCAAGGTAAAGTTGATACAAGCTGGACTAACTCAGAATATGATAGGACAGTTGATGATAAAGGTAAATATCACATATACAAGAAAGGAACCAATGAAGAGGTAAGTGGAATACTTCCTGGTAATGTATTCAAAGGTGTTGGAAATAGATATGCTTTTGATGGTAATATCTACGACGATTCCAACCTACCAGAGCAATATAGACAGGATATTACTAGAGCAAGACAAGCCCAACTCGGTGAATATACAAGTCTTACAGATAATAATCCCTTTACTAAGATGCTAAAGGGTCAGGGTTATAATTATATCACTAATTTATCTCAGTTTGCGTCTGGTGTAGGTAATAATGTCTTATACGGAGCATATTCCAATCCTTCTGACGTGAATGGTAAGATGGGTTTCTACCTAAAGAATCCTACTACTGGTAAGACAACCAGAGGTTCCGTGGAACTTAACAAATCACTAGGTGAATACCAATTTATCGGAGAGGATGGTAATGTTATAAATCTAGGAGCATATAACCCTAACGGAGCAAGAGAAAGACAGGGAGTTAAGTTCGTAGACTATACTGATACTTCTAAGGCTAATTGGGAGAATCTATTCAATACATGGATGCAGGACCCAGACTTGTCGAATCCAGCTAGTGAGGCATACCGAATGGTGCAAAACACTTTGAGTAAGTGGATTGACTCAAAACAATCCCCATTTGTAAAATATGGTAAGGATTATAAATGGGCTGTTGGGGACAATGACATGAATGTTGCAAGAAACAACGATGGTACACTATCATGGTATTTCAATAATAAAGTTGAAAGTGAGGATGAATCTAGCAATGAGCTACGGAGGCTGTTAAGTATCCCAACAGCTGAGAGAAGTAGAGAAATAAATGACAGAATATTAAAGTTACAAGGATACAAAAAAGGTGGTGTAATAAGTGCCCAACTAGGTACTAAGTTTATAGAAGACACTACCCCACTAAAAGTAAGTGCAGTACAACCTGATGCTAAACAGATTGAAAGGAATACTAAAGCTAGACAATCATTTACTGGTAGGTCCAATGTATCACTAGGTAACAATAAGGATATAACTGATGCAGGTGGTGTTATAAAAACATCTGATAAAGTTAGGCTCGGTGCAGCTATGGCAGACCTAGCTAGTATTGGTTTAGGATTCGTTCCTGGAGCTAATTTAGCCTCTGCAGGAGTAGGAGTTGGTGCCTCTCTCACCGAGTTTATGGCTGATTTAGCTAGTGATGGACCTCAATGGGGTGACCTTGGTAGACTTGGAATGAATTTAGGAATGGATGCCCTATCCCTGATTCCTGTTGGGAAGACATTAAAGGCTACTAAAGCTTTAGGTAAAATAAAGAAGTCAATTCCAGTACTTATGACTCTTATTAATACTACTCCTTATCTTGACCCAGCAATAAGGTCAGAGTATAGTAAGACACTATCAAAGCTTACTAAAGGTGATTGGGAGAGTCTGAATACAGGAGACTTTAAGAATATTTCTGCTATTGGTAGCACTTTATTAATGGGTAAAAATTTAACCAAATCTCATAAAGGTTGGTGGAACTCTTCAACTAACCCTTCTGGTAAGAGGAGAGTTACAGCTATGATTGATGGTAAGCAACAAACACTAGAGGTAGACGATGCGTTCTTCCAGAATACTAAAGGTAAGAATCAGGTAGCAGAACTTAAGACTAAGTTTGCTGAACAATATAACAAAGCTAATAAACTTGAGGGAGATAAGGCTATAAAGCCCGAAAGTGTGTCTGTGAACACTAAATACTTTGGAAGAAGACCTCAGTCTGAAGAGGTTGAGGGAACAAAAACTGATGGTAATTGGTTCTCTAACAGCTTAATTGGTAAGCACATAACTGGTTATAGAGACCCGTCTGTAGTAAGGGGTAGTGAGAATATTCCATTCTCTGATGCCTGGTTCCTAAAGAAGGGTTCAACTAAGCCAAAGTCTGTGGTTCAGTCTAAATCAATAAATGAAACTGCCGATGCAGTATCTTCTATGATAGGAGCACTTCATACAGCATCAAAATTTAGGCAAGCCCCATTAGCTCTACCAGCTCCTGGACAAGTAACTCCATCTAATAGAGTATTCTATATGGGTTCAGGTAAACCTAAGGCTCCCAAAGATGTAACTAATCCATCTAATCTTAAAAAGCCAGGAAGCTATACTGATAGGGCTGTTCCAGTAGGGGGCACTCCAGTACAATCTCCTAATGCTAATACAGTTAGAACAGTTAATGTTATCAACTCTATATTAGAGCCATTTGTTCCTAAATCTAAGAACTTACCTGCTGTTATTCCTGCATCAAGAAATGCTCAAAAGGTAGTAGCTTCTCAAACTATACAGCCTAGTCAAAGATTGGACCAGTTCATTGAGGGACAAATCCCAGGCGGAAGGCAATTTGGTAGACAGAGAGCTAAGACTGAGAGGGAATATAGAGATGTATTCCATCCTGCAGCTGAACGAGAGTATAATCAAGTTTGGGATGAGGCTATTAAAAACAGAAAGGACTTTGGGTATGAAGAAGTATCTCCTAAGAGAAGTCCATATACCCCACCAACCCCTACTGAAGTATATGTAGAACCTAAAGGAGCTATAAAAGACCCTAATGCAAGGTATCTATGGGAACTTATCAATAAGAAGTCTAGTACTTCACATATTAAGAGAGATAACCTACCCCACAAAGGCAAATCAAAAAAGAAGAAAACTTCAAAGGATGATAGGGTTACTAAGAAGGCTGAAGGAGGATTAATACAATTCTTACAAGGTGGTAACACTGTAGGTAGAATTAAAGCTAAAGATATGTCTAGTTGGAATAGGTCTAAAGCTCTATCTGGGTATGACTTTGGGGCAGATGCTGATAGATGGAAATCTCAGTACACAGGCTCAGACGATTGGAGGCAAGCTTATGCAGCAGCATTTAATGGTGGTGAAGATATTTATGACCAACTAACATCTATGACTGGTAATTATTTCGGAGGCAACTATAATTACTCAGTGCAAGACCCATTAGCTAAACACAGACAGGTTACTTTTAGGGGTACTAATCAAGGTTTTGATGATTTAATCAGAAAGGGTATTGTAGGTTATGGTACTACAGAAGGTAATTCTGGGTTTGATGTGTATGCCGGAGATAGAACTGGCAATAGAACTCTTGGAAGGGGTATGTCAGCTGAGGATGTTTCCCGCTTTAATGAACAGTTAAGGACAAGAGGTTTAGAGCTTTATGACAAAGGTGATGGTGGATACAGACTAAGGTTACTTCAAGACCCTGCTAATGAGCTTGGAGAGGTTGTAGTTACAGCTCCTAGAGTTTCAAATACATCTAACCCATCTAACATTAAACGTACACCAGGTAATACCAAAAAGGGTCTAAAACTTAATGTAGCACCGGAGGAAGTATTAGCTTTAGGTAGAATGGTAGGAGGTTTAGCCGCGAATAATAGGGCTGCTAGAATCTATAAAGAAGGGTTAAAGCCTACTCTATTAGACACATTTGAGAATACTGTTCCACTGCAAGGTAATTTCCAAGCAGTGACTAATGCTGAACAACAAGCAGGTAATCTAGAATCTGTAGCTGCAAGACCTAGAACTTCTGATGCTTCATTGCAATTAGCTGGAGAATTAGAGGCTAGTGGTAGAGCAGGTCAGGCTAGATTCCAAGGTGGTCTACAAGATGCAGAAATGTTCTATAAGACTAGGATGTTAGGGCAGCAAGAATCCGATGCAGCTAAAGCAAGAAGGGTAGAAGTTGCCAATAGAAATAGGGCTTCAATGAATGCTATAGATGCAGCTAAAAAGCAAATTGATGCTGGAAGAGTAACTGCAAACTATCAGCAGGTTATTGCTCCTTACCTAGCTGGCGTAGAGAATAGATTTAGACAAACTAAAGCTATGAGAGACCAACTAGCATTAGAATCTTACTTGAATGAAGCTAATTCAAATTATAATACTAGTGCTGCTAAGATTATGGAAGACTATAAAGACGACCCAATAGGTGCTCAGAGAGAACTATCTAAGCTACAGAAAGGATTACAGTCTGATATGTTAAAGAAGAGAAGTTCACTAATAAGTACCCCTTGGTTAGTTCAGTTTAGTGGAAAAGGTTCTAAATTATCCTATGCTGAGAGGGCTATGCTTCAAAGAGCTAAGGACTTTAATAAAAGATTATCTGATGATAATAAACAGTTTCACAAAGATGTAATGGAATCTAAGAGGGAACATAATAAGATGATAACAAATATGTCAGCCCTCACTGCTGCACTTATAAAGAAAGGAATGCAACTATGAAATTAACCTATAAGCTACAACAAGGCGGGGGAATGCCCGCCTTCGTTAGCTACACCAATGTACCTCAACCACAAGTAGCTGCTCCTTATTCATCCACATCCTCCAGCCAAGGTGAGCCAGACGGTTCTGTTGGATTATTGGATAAGAATATGGTAAAGTTTTTGTATGAGAATGGCATACCGAGTGATGTGGAAGCATTCGTAGAAACTTCTGGTATATTCTCAGATAGTATATACAAGAATCCGTTTAGTAATAATGCTACTGTACAATATAAGACTATATTAAAGATGCTCCCAAGAATAAAGGCGGAGAATGAAAGATTTAAGAATGCTATGACCCAGGCTGACAAAAATGGAGGGCTTGGCGAGATTGCTGTAACTGACGGAGGTCATGTAATTACAGTTGATGCTGAGGGTAAACTACAGAAGAAATCACTAAA
>OMCD01000689.1_pt1 | contig 23257 bp, 8 predicted proteins | sample 1674171 | NCBI WGS metagenome assembly OMCD01 (sample SAMEA103958149, study PRJEB25191) | human gut metagenome | biome: human-associated habitat [ENVO:00009003]; feature: intestine environment [ENVO:2100002]; material: feces | place: Germany | collected 2013/2015
CATTCCAACCCTTTGGACTGGTGTACGGTCATCAGTTCCACATCCACCGGAGCGTCAGGGAGACTGGCGGCTTCATCCTCCACCGAAGCCAGATGATCCACCCATGTGATGAACCCATGCAACGAGGGAGTTTGCTCAGCGGCAATCTCTTGCGTGTACGTATCCACCAAATCCACAATCGCATCCATAGGCATATGCGCCAAAGCGGGATTGGCGCGGTGCTGCGGATTATGCAGCACACCGGCCAATACGGTGTCGATGTCAAGATCCAACGCTTCTATGCCGGCGCGAATCACGTCGCCCAGTGGCCGCCCGACGGCATCATGCACCTGACGGAGCATCACCGCGGCCCGGGTTATGGCGTTGCGCCCGTGTGCGCTCAACCGTTCAAGCAGTTTTACCAGGTCGCCGCGTAGCAATACGTCTGGCAGGAATACCGCATTGGCCACCTGATCGCGGTACTCACGCACCACAGCCGCCCATTCATTCGCTGGTGTATCCGGTTGGGCAAGGCCGGCCTGCACCAATGCTTGGAAGCGTTGTTCCGTGTTCTGTTCTTCAGCAAAACGGGCCAACATGGTCAAATCCGCTGCGGACATGGTGAATCGTGGCGTGGCCAGCAAGCGCATCAGCGATCCCGTATCGGTGTGGTCGGCGGCCACGTGCAGCAACGCCATCAGATCGCGGATTTCCGGACGTTCCAACAGCGCGGAATAGCCGACCACGAATGTGGTCAATCCGGCCTGTTCCAATGCCGCCTGATATTCGGGCATATGTGATTTGGACCGAAACAGCACGGCGACCGGCGCTTTCTGTTCGCCCGGCATCTGTTCCTGTTGTTCGGCTGCGGAACGGTGCCGTGCGATGGCCGTCTTGCAGAAACGCACTACGGCGTCGATCTCCTGCCCGGCCGTGGCGAAGCCCAGTACTCCCAATGTTCCTTCGGGGGCATCAGGCATGGGGTCGAGCGATGAGACATCGACCTCACGCATCAATGAGCTGGAAGGACGCGACGGATTGGAGCGCAACGGCAGCGTGAGATTATTGGCGGCTTCGAGCACTATACGGCTGTTTCGCCTGGTGACGGACAGCGGGAATGGCTTGTATCCGGCAGACAGGTGGAAATCTTGCTGGAACATACGGAATGCACCAGGGCTGGCACCACGCCATGCGTAAATCGACTGGAACGGATCACCCACCGCGTTGACGGCGGACCTCTGTGACGCATCCACGTGGAACAGTGCTGCCAGCAGAGCGGCCTGCGTGGTGGAGGTGTCCTGATATTCGTCGAGCAGCACGTGGCTGTACCTGCGGCGCGTACGCTCTCCGATGGAGGGGAAGCGCTCGATAAGCTGATACGCGGCAATGGTGAAGTCGGAGAATTCGGCCATATTGTGTTCCCGCTTGGCTTGGGCATAGGCCTCCACCAGCTGGAGCAGAATATCGCGTTTGCGTGTGGTCTCCAGCAGCGCACCGCAATGATAGGTGCAGCGGGCGTGCAAATGTTCGGCACGGTCATCGAGCTTGGCTTGCCAGCTGGCGTCGGTATCTTTCTTCAGTCGTTTGATCTTGGGGATTTTCGGCTCGTCCTCGGGCATGGGTTCATCTGCAACGGCTTGTTGCAATCGATTGATGAATGCCGAATCCCATTGCCGTACTCGATTGATCGCATCATCGAAGCTGGTGCAGCCGGCACCGATCATGGCACTGCCAATGGCATCCGACAACGCCAGAACACGGTTCGCCAAACTGGAGAAGGCGCCAAAATCCTCACTGAACGCCAGATCCATGTGACTGTCGATGACTTCGGTGGCCAGTTGAAGCGCTCCGGCTGCGCTCAATGGTTGCGTGTTCTGATCGAATCCGACAAGCAGTCCATATTGGCGCACGATGGTCTGGAAGAAGGCGTCATACGTGAAAATGGCCGGCTTGAGGAATGCCCGATCAGACACCGTGGCGGTCGTAGAGCCCGCCATATCACCGGCCACTGCGGCGGAGACGCGTTCCAGCAGTTCGCCTGCGGCCTTGCGTGTGAAGGTCAGGCCCAGGATGCGTTCAGGTGCCACACCTCGATTGATAAGCGCGATGATGCGTTGGGTCATCGTAAAGGTTTTGCCGGAACCGGCACCGGCAACCACCAATACGTCAGCATCGACTGGCGCATCGATGATGGCGGCCTGTTCCGCACTGGGAGTGAACGTGCTCATGCTTGCCTCGTTTCGAAAATCGTGTCGATCTGGCCTGCACAGGCAGGGCAGACGTTCTTCATACGGCAGAATCCGATATGGGTGTCTTGCGGATGGGCCTCGATGATGGCTGATCTGCTGGCCGCCGCGGCATAGAATACGCGGGCGATCATGGTCAGCGACCATAACGTCTGCGTACCGGCGAGCGCGGCGAATTGCGCCCACGCTTCGGCACTCACACCTTCGGGAGGAGTAGCCGGATCTATGGCGGGTATGTCGAAGAAACGGTTGGGGTCTTTATACCAGTATCGGGGCGTGAACGGTTCGGCATTCAACGAGCCATCAGTGAACAGCGGCGGCTGGAAGGCACCTTCCGGAGCGTAGCTTCTGGCTGGTGCCGCATTCTGCCCGACATGGAATAGCACGCTTTGGCTGATATGCGGCATTGCGGCAAGTGCCTTGGCACCGCGCGGCCCGTCTTCGGGGAACACGAGGCCAAGCTGATAGCACACGAGCTGCAAATCATTGAAAATCTGTTTGACCGTGGGCGTTCTGCCTGTTTTGTAGTCAATGAGGCGAATGCATTCGCCGCCGTCTGCGAGTACGCGGGTTTCCATACGGTCGATGCGCCCGGACAGTCTCACGGTCAGATGCTCGTCCATGCCTTCCGGCCACCCTCCGACCAGTGCTCCCATCAGACGGACCAGCGTGTTCCGACCGATTGGGTGCAGGCCGGGCACGGCATTGTATGCGTCGAGTATGTCACGCACATCGAATCGTGCGGCAAACTCCCGTTCGCATTCGGCACCGGCCAATGCGCCAATGCTGAAGTTGCTGGAGTTCTTGCCAAGATACGTTTCCGGATCGGCATCGCTGCGCACAAAGTAATCGGCGATGTTGCGCAGGGTATCCGCCGCGGACTCGTCCTTACGGGTGGCCTCATAGCGGTTCCGGGTGTCGGCTATGGCATTCGGATCAGGACGTTTGCTCTGATAGATGGCATTAAGCCGTGCCGAGACAGCCTCGATGCGACGTTCCGTGCCGGCCGTGGAGTCCAAGCCCAGTGCGGCCAACGCCTGGGCATTGTGGGAAAGATGGTCCAGCCCTTCCTCGCTGCCTTGCTGCGCAACCGCATGGATGAGGGTTCCGAAACTGGTGGCCACGGAGCTGGGGCGAGGACCGGCGAACCGGTTCTCCAGCATCCAGCACACCGGGCACGCCCATAGGCTGTCGACCGCCGATGGAGATAAGGTGACCATGGGCGCGGCCTGCGCATCCGTCTTGCCTTTCCCTGTTTGGATACCGTCAGGCTGTACACCACCAGATGACGCGCTGTCGGATGAGGCACTGTCAGATGAGGTATCGCCAGATGACGCACCGCCAGATGACGCACCGCCAGATGACGCACCGCCAGATGACGCGCTATCCGATTGGGCCGGCGATTCCACAAACGCCCAGCTCTGCGGATTTGCGGCGCGCACACCATGCTCTAACAGGAGTGCCAACGCAATCGCGGCGTCCTTTGCGGCAGCCTGCTGCGGTTGAGCAGTGGCCAGAACCGCGCGGGCGGCGCTGACCAACCCACGTGGGTCGGCGTCCAATCCGGCCAGATCATATTCGGCGAATCCCGCATGTGCCCCCACTGTGGTGAAAGGCGCCTGTTGCCGGTTGCGCGGATAGTATTCCGGCAGATACCCGAAGAGAAAGTCCGAGGGGCTCATGCTGTCGTTCCATACCGCGCTGATCATGATTCGCCGTGCACGGGTCAGCGCGACCAGGAAACTCTTCTTCTCGCCCGACAATACAGCCGCGAACCGCGGATCATGCCCGGTTTTGTCGCTTTCTTCAAGCGCTCCCCTCAGCACGAGCTCGGCAAGGTCTTCACCACCGAACATGGTGTTGCGCCCGGCGAGGTTCGGCCACACGTCTTGCTGGACCACCGGTATCCACGCATATTCCCAGTGGCGTCCGGCCGCGCCTGCCGGCGTAGTCAATGTCACCGCGTCTTCCACCGGTCCTATGTGGGCCAAGGAATCGGCCTGCACTTCCATGCCCCGAACCTGTGCCATGAATGACGTGATGTCTCGACTGGCGGTGGAATCATCGGCGAACTGGAACAGGCGCATTGCCGCGTCCAGCCGGTCATTGGCCGTACGCCCCTCTGCCGTGTTGAATAATGCCGCACGCTGCCAGACCGGTGCCAGACCGGTGGCGTTCCACGCAACAGACAGCGCATAGCGCGGCTGTACGCGCTGGCTTGCCGGCAGCCGCTCCAAGCCGGAAGCAACGCTGCCCACCAGATGCCACAGGTTCGCAAAAGCGCGGGCCTGAGGGTCGTTGCCGAGCACCGCGTGGATGGATGCGAGCGCAGCCTGCGCCGGCGCGGCGGCATCATCAATGGCAAGCATCACGTACAGCGCGTCAACGCCAAAGGCCAAGTCATCGCCGGACGGTTCACCGAGTATTTCGACAGACACTGGCAACGAAGTCACTGACGACGAAACCGCTGACGTCGAAACCACTGACGAGGATGTTTCACGACCTGTTTCACGCCGTGTTTCATGGTATGTTTCACGCAATGTTTCCCATGCCGTCGTCAGAGAGGTCAGCATGGCATCATCCGTGGCGAGATGCGCCAGCGACTCCAACGACCCCATGGCCGATTCGATCGGCGCAAGCCTTGCGGGACGCCCCTGACCGGGTTTGGCCCCGGCACTCACCAACGGGCCGTTCATCAACGTGGCCACTCTAGTCCTTATATATGCCGCGCAGGAAGCCAACGTCATCTGGCATTCCGCCATCCCCTCGGCACGCAATCGGGCAAGCTCCACAAGCGCGAACAATCCCTGCACGAAAGTCTCGTCCTTCAAAGGACGGGTGACCGACGAATACCGCACCGGTACACCATCTCGGCGCAGTCGTTCGCCGAACAGCCGCACGGCGGCATTGTCGTGGGTGATGACCGCCATGTCGTTCCACCGAATATGCCGGTCAAGATGCGCCCGCTTGATGCGCCAGACCACATCATCCAGCTCCTCACGTGAGGATCGGTACAGGCCGGCGGTCACCGTGCCGTCCGCCTGATAATTCGCTGCATCGACTCCGCCCAGTATGGCGGTCAGCTTGCCGGGACGCTCGGCCGGAGGCAGCGGCTCGTCTTCCGGCGAGGGAATCGACAGCGAAATACGAGACGCGATCACATCAGCCATCGTCATGTGCGACTGATCAGCGACGGCACTGCCGCCAACCAGCTGTTCTTCCTTGGCCTTCAGCCGCCCTTCCACGGCACGGCGCATCAGATATTCCGGATACGATCCGCGGAAGGTCTGCACCGATTCATCCGGGTTGCCGACCAGCACCAACTTGACGCCGGCATTCCCCAACTCCTCCAAGAAGCGCATGCCGGCCAGCGTGGTGTCTTGAACATCATCCACAACCAGCAGCCGGGGCAAGCCCAACGCCTCCACACACATAGGCCGGTCGGAATCATCCGCGTGATCGGCGGCGAATGCCTCACGCACCACACGAGCGCCTGCCACCAGCAAATACGAGGCATCCAAACGGTATTGCCCCGGATATACCACGCTTTGGGCTGCAATATATTCACGGCGCAACGCGAAAGCCAAACGCCATTGCACCGACAATCGCGCGTCCTCCGTCACGGCGTCCAAGAGACGTGGCTCTTCGTGAACGCCTACACCGAGCTCATCCAATCGGGCCAGCATATCGCGCAACTGGCTGATAAACGCATCTGAAATACCTCGCGTGAACCTATCCGCGCTGGTCGAGCCGCCTGCCGACGTCGGAGACGGCGAATCCGACCCTTGTTGCGGGAGGCTTGATTGTGCGGAAGCGGCAGAGCCGGGCATCTCGCCGGCACCGGCATCGCGTATGAGTCTCGCCCAGTCATCCTGGGCAAAGTAGACGCGTAGCAAATCACAGGTGCCGCAATCATCTCCCGCTACGGCATGGCGCAGATGCACGGCCATGACTTGACGCAGCAAAGCATCCTGTTCCGCACCGTTCAGCAATCGAGGCGACGGCAATCCAGTTCCCTCGCGCGAAGCCGATATGGCCCGGAATGCCACGGCACCCAGCGTGGTGACCGGCCTGGCCTGCACGGAAAACCCGAGCTCACGAATCACCCGATTGCCCAATGCGTCGGCGGCCACACGGCCGGATACGGCCATCACCGCCTGCGTGCCACCGTAGCGGCGCAGCCCCGCCATCAACACCGATAAGGCGAATTCAGTTTTGCCGCTTCCAGGCGTGCCGACAATCAGCCTCGCCGCTCCATCACGGTCGATGCCGTCCAGCACTGTTCCAGGTTCAAGTCTCGTCATCATGGCTCCAGCCTAAACCCGACCGTCACAGAGGGAAAAATTTTACCGAACCCGACGAAGAATCGTACCCTTGACGGTATCCTGTAGAACGAATGCAGGGAGAGCGCATTTTCCAAGGAGGGAGGGAACAGATGGACAACATTCCGATGAGACCGCCGAAGCTGCCCGGATATGATTTCGTCCAGATGTTGGGAAGCGGTGCCACCGCCACGGTGTACCTATATAACCAGCGTATGCCCGCACGCCCGGTGGCGGTAAAGGCCAGCGCCAAAACCCTTGACCCACGGGCCGCTGCCCTGTTCAACCGCGAGGCCAACTTCATGGCCAAGCTGTCATCCCACCCGTACATTCTGCCGGTATATGGTGCCGGCGTCACCTCCGATGGCCATGGCTACATCGTCATCGAATATGCGCCGGGCGGCACCTACAACAGCATCATGAAGGCCCGGTCCATGACCTGCGAGCAGGTACTCGACCTCGGCATCAAGCTGTCAAGCGCGCTGTTCACCGCGCATCGCAGCAATATCATCCATCACGACATCAAGCCCAGCAACATTCTCATCACCTCGCAGGGCTTGCCTGTTCTGGGTGATTTCGGTATCTCCACCGATGTGTATGACCGCACCGAAACCGGATTCTCGCCGCCGTGGGCACCGCCTGAGGTGCTTCAGCATCTGACCAATGGTTCGGAAGCCGCCGACATCTATTCACTGGCGGCCACCCTGTACGCCATGTTCGTCGGCTGCTCGCCATTCCAGCACGATTATCACCCGCGTTCGCAATCGGAACTGATTTCGCTGATCGTCAACCAGCCATTGCCTCGCCTCAACCGCCCCGACGTGCCGGCCGATGTGGAAGCGGTGCTGCGCCGGGCCCTGAACAAGGACCCCGACCAGCGGTACTACTCCGCGTTGGAGTTCGCACGTGCCATGCAGCGTGTGCAATTCGCATATTTCGGGCATGCCACTCCCGTTACCGTGGAAGGGATGCCGGCCTATCCCAAAGACATCGAGCGTCGGCGCCGGGCCACGGACCAGCGAGATCAGATCACCCGTTCGTCACGGCGATGGGTCAAACCGGTGGGTATTACCGTCGGTATACTTGCGGCGATCACCGCAGCGGCACTGATATTCGCCTTCGTGGTCGTTCCCCGCATGGACAGCGCCACCGGATCAGATACCAAACAGGTGGCGACGCCCGGCACCAAGGATGATGACAACAACCGCAATAATCAGGATGACGTGATCACCGATACCGCGAACGCCCAGATTCCTTCCCCGGAGAATCTGAACGGCACCTATGCGGCGGATGGGTCATCCGTGACGTTCACCTGGACGAATCCAGACCCGCAAAGCGGTGATACCTATGCGTGGGCCATAGTGCAGGGCAGCAATACCGACCAGAGCGCGCAAACCGTCACAACGTCAGATCCCACGGTGACCGTCAACGCGCAGGAAGGCTCGCAGACCTGCATTCAGGTGTCCATTGTGCGCAAGAACCGCCAGATGTCCGTCAGCCCCGCCATCGCCTGTGCGGCCAAGCCGCAAGAATGATCCGCTCGCCACTGCCGGGCATGCCACCCTGGCATTGCGTATCGCATCAGACGTGCGCCCAGCAGCGGCGAATTCACCAAATGGACAACAGGAACGGCAGGTATTGGAACCGTAAAGCGTTGTCATTACACCAGCAACCAGAGAAAACAGGGGTCAGGGAGTTCAGATGGCCACATCGTCCCAGTCATACGATCGTCGCCGACGCATCAGCGCGGCTTTGCGCCGCCTTATGCCCTCCGGAGGGCATACGTGGACGGTTCCCGTAATCACGCTCCTGCTGCTTCTGGGACTTGTTGCCGGCGCGGTGATCATGAGCACCGTCACGCGCCGCCATGTGCAACTGGACGATGGCACCGTATGGGTCACTTCGCTGAAAAACCAGAAGGCCGCACGATTCAACGTAAAGAACAAGGAGGCCGACGCCGGCGTCTCCTCCTCCGCCCCACGATTCGACATCGCACAGCATAATGGCGACACCATCCTGACCGAAACGACCAAAGCCTCCACCATCAAGGCATCCACGGTCAGCACCGGTGTCAAGACCGACATCAAAGCCAACACCACCACTGTGGTCGGCGGGGATACCGCAGCCCTGATCAACGAGAAGACCGGCAATGTGTGGACCGGCTTGTCGGAAAACCTTGATTCCGTGACCTCCACCACTTCCGATCCGAAAATAAAGCTGGGCGAGGGCGGGCGCATCGCAGTAACCCACGATGGCAAGGTCTACGGATACCGTCCATCCGACGGTATGGTGCTGCGTCTTGACAATCCCAGCAGCGCCAAGGCCAAAACCCTCGAATCGCTGACCGACGGCAAGCAGCAGACCGTTGAAAGCTTTACCGTCATCGGGAGCACGCCGGTAATCGCAACCGGCAAAACCGTCATATTCAAGGGCGGCCGCGTCGATGTCGACACGACCGGCACCCTCACCCTTCAGGAGCCTCCCACCGATGACATACAGTCCGATTGGGTGGCCGCGGCATCACCGAGAGGCCTTGCGCTTATCCCGTTGAAGTCCAATGCCAAGGCGAATTTCATAGCCAACGGGGGCAAGGCGAATCCAGCACGACCGGTATCGTCCAAGGGCTGCGTGTACTCGGCTTGGAGCCAGAAGGCCAGCAACTACATTCGCGCCTGCTCCCCCACGGATACCAGCGTCAAGCCGCAAACCCTCGAATCCGTCAATACTACTTCCGAATTGGTGTTCCGCACCAACCATCGCCTTGTGGTGCTCAACGACACGGTTAACGGCAATGTGTGGAACCCTGAGGATTCCACCAAAGTCATCAAAATACAGTGGAACAAAATACAGACCGAGCAGACCGAGAAAGAACAGCAGAACAACGACTCGGCCAACAACCACCACGACTTCTCCAAGACCTGTTCCGCACAATCCGGCCAAATCAAAGCCGAGGATGATGAAATCGGCGCACGAGCCGGTTCGGAACAGATTCTCGACGCGCTGCGCAATGACGAGCAGACCGATTGTTCCGTACTGAAAATCACCAAGGTTGGCGCACCAAACAACAAAGACGTCACCATTTCGCCGATTTACGACGGCCGGTATCTGCAACTCGATGCCTCCGCCGCATCCGCAGGCACCGTTACCTTTACTTACGATATTTCCGATGGTCGCGGCCAGACCTCTTCCGCCACGGTGACCGTAACCCTGAATGATGGAGGCAACCACGCTCCCGTACAGTTCGACACTCCTCCCGAGATCGATGTGGAGCAGGGAGCCAGTTATACCGCCAATGCGCTGAGCAGCTTCAACGATCCGGATGGAGACCCGCTCACTCTGGTCTCCGCTGTGGCCCAGAACACCGACCAGGTGCAGGTGTCCACCCGAGCCGACGGCCAGCTTACGTTCAACACCGGTGCGCTGGCGTCGGGACGTGTGGGCGTCGAGGTCACCGTCTCCGACGGCACGGCAACCGGCACCGGCATGGTGTATTTCTCGGTCAAGCCCGCGAACACCTTGGCCGCGGTCATCGACCCGGTAGCGAAAACCACCGTTCCCAACACGGATACCGTCGTCAAGCTGTCCTCTTATGTGCATGGCACTTCCTTGCAGCCGGCACAACTGACTCAGGTGGATACGCCCAACGGCGCTTCGACGACCACCAATGCGGCGGATATGTCGTTGACGTTCAAGGCCACCAATCCCGGCACCTATTATGTGCCCTACATCATTACTCAAGGTTCGATTCCGGCCACCGGATTGGCTCGAGTCGAGGTGCAGCCTGCCACCGGCGAGGCCGCCAAACCGGTTGCCGCCAACGATGTCGCCCTGCTTGGCGCGGATAATACCGCCATTGTGGAGCCGCTCACCAATGACGTCGATCCGATGGGCGGTGTGCTGTCCGTCACCACGGTGAGCGCACCGGCCGACTCCGGCATCAAGGTTGGTCTCGTCAGCCATAAGCGCGTGTATATCACCGCGCGTCAGGTGCCCACGAAGCCCGTCGCCCTTACCTACACCGTGGCCAACGCCTCCGGAACCGCCAAGGGCACCATCGTGTTGCAGCCGCCGGCTCTGGCCACCTCGAATTCAGTGCCCAAGGCCAGCAATATCAATGCCCAGGTGCGTACCGACGGCATCGTGTCCGTGGATGTGCTTGACCATGTGGCCTACTCGGATGGCACCACGGTCAAACTCAAGAACAACCTGCAATACGACAAGGGGACGTTCAAGGGTCTGGCCTTCGTCTCTGGAGACACGGTCCGCTACCAAGCATCCAGCGAGACCGGCAACTTCCCCATCACCTATACGGTTGAAGACAATCTGGGTAATGTGGCTTCCGCCAATATCACCATTACCGTGCATAAGAGCGACGCAGCGAGCAAGGCCGCGCCAACCCCGCATGACGCCGAAGCGCAGGTTGCCGACGGGCAGAAGGTCCGCATCCCCATCACACTGACCGGCATAGACACGGATGGCGACGACGATCAGCTGTTGGGTCTGGGCAACAAGGCACCCACGCTGGGCCGCATATCCGAAGTCGGTTCCGACTACTTGGTCTATGAAGCGTATCCGGATTCGTCCGGCACCGACACCTTCTCCTATGCCGTGGAGGATTGGACCGGTCAGCGCGCACAGGCGCAGATCCGCGTGGGCGTATTCCAAGGATCGTCCGACTCCGGCGTATACGCCAGGGATGACGAAATCACGTTGAGGCCCAATACGGCCGCAACCGTGCCGGTCGCGCAGAACGACATCTCCGGCGACAACACCAATCTGACCGTCGACAAGCATGTCGAGGTCCAAGGTCTCGACGGGGTGAGCGTGAAAGACAATATGCTCTCCTTCACCACGCCCGACAGCGCCACCACCGACTATATCGCCTACACGGTCAAAGACAAGGCCGGCTTGTCCGATACGGCCACCCTCACGGTAAACGTGGATCCGAATGCCGCCATCGAGCCGCCTACCGCCTACGACTATCGCGTGCCGTCCGCCGCCACCATCGATAAGAAGTCCGTGGATGTGGATGTTTCCCAGTGGATCGCCAATCCTTCCGGCACAGCCAATGAGCTCAAGGTCGGCGTGCATCCCTCCGCCAGCGCTCACGCTCACGTCAGGGGCGGCGAGCATTCGACCACCATCACCGTCGACCTGACGTCACAGGCGCGAGCCGTGCCTTACACGGTGACCAATACGAAATACAACATCACCTCCACCGCGTTCATCCAGGTACCGGCCTATGGTGTCTTTCCGCCCACGCTGCGTCCCAAGGCACCGGAATTGAAGGTCAACTCGCGCGAGACCATTGAAATCAACATCAATGACTATGTCCGCGTCGGCGCCGGCAAGGAACCGTATATCGAAAGCGCTGATTCCGTCAGCGCCACCAAGGCTTCCAACTCCGATTTCTACGTGAACGACAAGACCCTGAAGTTCACTGCGGCAAAAGACTACGCAGGCCCCGCCTCCATTACCTTTACCGCTGTGGATGGCAAGCAGGGATCGGATAAGACCAAGATCATCAATTCCGCAGTGATCACTCTCCAGATCACGGTGATAGGCCGCGATGTGCCGCCGCCCACGTTCTCGTCCTCCACTATTGATGTCGAGGCGGGCGCGGACCCCAAGACCGTTGATCTGACGGCGCTCACCCATGCACCGTCCGGCGTGTATGACGACGAAAAGCAATACACGTATTCCGGTGGAAGCTCATCATCCAGGCAAATCACCGCAAACCTGTCCCGTTCCGGTAGCTTGCAGGTTTCCGCCACCAAGGATGCCGATCCTGGCACCACCGCGTCCATTCCCGTGCAAATCGCATACGGCGCGGGCACCGTGAATGCCGGTGTGACCGTGCGCGTAGTGTCTTCGACCCGTCCGCTGACACGCGTCGGCGACAAGACGTTGAAGATCAAGGCCGGTGCCAGCGATGCCGTGAACGTGCTTACCGGCGCGTACAATCCGTTCCCCGATTCCTCGCTGACCGTCATCAGCTGCAAGGCGGATGACGCCGCCAAACTCACCATCGCCGGATGCGATGCCTCCGGAAACATCACCATCGCCGTCGCATCCGATGTGGGTGCTTCCACGAACACCGTGCTCGTCACCGTGCAAGACGGCACCAAGTCCAAGGATCGTGAAGTCACCGCATCGATTACCGTGTCCGTGATCGACAAGCCCGAGCCGCCACTGCTCTCCCCCGTAGCCGGGGAACCGCAGGACAGCGCGGTCAGCCTCACATGGACGCCCGGTGCCGCCAATGGCAGCCCGATCACCAACTACAAGGTCAGTTGGACCGGTGCCGCCACCGGAGAGAAGGATTGCGGTGCCGTCACCTCATGCCAGGTCACTGGTCTGAAGAACGGCAAAACCTATTCCTTCACCGTCGCCGCGCGAAATGACGTCGGCTGGTCCAAGCCGTCCACCGCCGTCGAAGCCACACCGGACAAGGTGCCGTCCGCTCCCACCGATGTTACGGTCACAGGTGGCAATAAAACCGCCAAGGTGATATGGAAGGCACCGAGCGGTGATTTCAGCGCCGTCGACAACTATTCGGTGACCGTCACCGGTGCAGGTGCTCCGCAGACCAAGGAAACCGGCAATACGGCCACCGAGCTGTCGTTTACGTTCAACAACAACGACATTTCCGATGGCACCGCCATTACGGCGACCGTCAAAGCCCATAACAAAATCAATTGGAGTGCCGAGTCCGCCGCATCGCCGTCAGAAAAGATCTGGGGAGACCCGGATGCGCCGAACATTGCGTTGTCGAACGACGACACCACGGTAACGGCGAAAGTCACTCTCGGCAACAACCGCAATGCCGGCTGCCGGCGAATTTCCTTGGGAGGAGACGTCAAGGACACCATCGATTGCAGTGACAGTGGCGCTACGTTCGATATCAATGAGAACGATTTGAACACCCGGGAAATCACCGTAACGGCCACCGTGGTGCCGCAGCGCGATGCTTCCTCCGGCACGGGCAAGAGCAGCTTTGTCCCGCAGTACAAGGTCCAGCCGCCCACTGACGTCTACACCACCGGATCCGGCAGTACATGCACCGTGCATTGGACCAAGCAGGGACATGCGCAGTCCTACAGCGTGACTGCCGATGGCATCGATTCCGGTACAGCTACTAACCGGAACTCACTCGACTTCCGAATGAGTCCTTGGGCCAAATGCAACACCGCATCGGTGCAACAGGTGTTCAACGGCGCTACCAGCGACGCCGTCACCGGAGGCCCGCACAATGGCGCTCCTTACACCTATGAGAAGAAGGCTGTAATCAACAAACCGCAGGAGCTGCGCTGGTCAGACAACGCTCACGTCATTAACGTCACCGGCGGTTCGGTTGATGTCTATGGCAAGTCGGCCACTGTACAAATCATCATCAATGGCCAACCGTTCACGTGGAACTCCGGCCAGCAATTGGATGTCACCGACTTGACCGTGGCCGCCGATGGCAACTACGCGTGGAGCGTCAAAGTCACCGGCGGGCCGGGATACTCCGGTCTCGACAACACTGCGGACGGAGGCAGCGTCGCGGGCACACGTCCCTCTGACTCCTCGGAGGGGACCAAGTCGCTCAAATCCGGTACCGATGTCACCACTTTGGCCAAGAACCCCTGGATTCTTGGTTTCGGCAATACCCCAATATCGTCAACCACCATTCACAAGCAGTAGGAGAACATCCATGAGCGAGAACATCGATGACGCGACGCAGTTGTCTGACACGACCCGCCTGTCCGACAGCACGCAGCTATCCGACAGCACGCACTTGTCCGACGCCACGCACCTGGCATCCGCACCACACACCGGCACGACCCCAAGCACCGAGTCGGCGCCGCAGTCCGTTGCGCTGCCTAACCTGCCGCAGCGGCCGTCACAAGCGCCGTCAGAAAAGCCGTCTCCTACTACTGATGCCGCCTCCATTCCTGCGGGCGATGACAGCACCGTGCTCAAGCCGCGCAAGGGATCGACGCCAGCCATCCCGCAGCAGGTCACCGCGCAATCACAGCCACAATCCCAGCCGCAGCGTCAGTCGAGCAAAGCCACGCAAGCAGCCGCATCGGCACTGCCCGCCAGCATCAATTCCGGACTACTGCCCCAGCCCACGGCTCAGGTCCGGGATTTCCAGCAGTCCTTCAATGCGCTGGTCGAAAATGTCTCCAAGGTGGTTATCGGCAAGACCATCCCTATCAAGCAATGCGTCACCGCACTGATGGTCGGTGGCCATATTCTGCTTGAAGACAACCCCGGCACCGGTAAGACCCAGTTGGCCCGAGGCTTGGCCAATTCCATTTCCACCGGTTTCAAGCGTGTTCAGTTCACGCCCGATCTGCTGCCTTCGGATGTGGTGGGTGTGACTTTCTACGATCAGAAGCGCGGAGAATTTGAGTTCCGCGAAGGCCCGATTTTCGCCTCCATCGTGCTGGCCGATGAGATCAACCGTGCATCGCCGAAGACGCAGTCCGCACTTCTGGAGGTTATGGAAGAGCAGAAAGTCACCGTTGACGGCGTCACACATGATGTGCCGCAGCCGTTTATCGTGATTGCAACCCAGAACCCCATCGAGCAGCTCGGTACCTATAAGCTGCCTGAGGCGCAGATGGACCGATTCCTTATCAAGACGTCAATCGGCTACCCGGGCCATGATGTGTCCGTCGATATCCTCAAGCAGGTCGATATCACCGACCGTGCGCAGACCATTTCCCCGGTGCTGAGCGGTGACGATGTCATGCGGCTGCGTCAGGTGGCCACCGAAATCTATGTGGATGATGCGATTCGTGAATACATCGTCAGGCTCGTCGAGGCGACCCGCCACAACGAGAAGATCACGGTCGGCTCCTCCATGCGTGGCGCTTTGGCACTGACCCGATGCGCCCGTATCTGGGCCGCGGCCGATGGCCGTGCCTACGTGGTGCCGGATGACGTCAAGGACCTTGCAGTGGCCGTGCTCGCACACCGTATCACGCTGACTCCGGAAGCCACCTTCGATGGCGCGACTCCGGAAAGCCTGATCGCACAGGTGCTCGAAGACGTTCCCTCCCCCACCATCGGTTCCTGATAGGGCCCGGAAAGGTATACGACCATGGCATCTACATCCGCCGCATTACGCCGTCGCCGGCGCGCTGAACGCATGTTCAAGCGCGCGGTAAGACGCATCAGACGGTTCTTCGCATCCTACGTCTCGCCCTTGGGCTGGGCGGTAACGGGCGCAGGCATCGCATGCCTTATTGCGTTCCCGTTTCTGGGCTGGTATGAGCTGCTCGTATTCGGCATCGTGGCGATGGTGATGATGCTCGCGGCAATCGTGCTTTCCCTCGGCAACACACGCTTCCACGCGTCCATCGTCGTATCCAATCATCGCGTGACCGTGGGAGACACCGTATCCGTTATCGTCGGCATCGACAACACCGGCAGAACGCCGACGACCACGGCACGCGGATATCTGCCAATCGGCGATGCGCATGAACGATTCAACATCCCCATGCTGGCTCCCGGGCAATCCAAGCAAACCGATGTGGAGTTCCGTACCGTATCGCGCGCAATACTGCCCATCGGCCCATTGCGCATCCGCAAGGGAGACCCGTTCGGTCTGGTGCGTCACGAAAAGGAGCTGGCCGACCGCATCACCGTATTCATCCACCCTCGTACCGTGCGTCTCGATACTCTGAATGCCGGCGTGCCCCGCGACCTGGAAGGCCAACCATCCGGCCAGATCGTGGATGATGATCTCGACTTCTACGGATTGCGCGAATACGAGCCGGGCGACGACGTGCGTAACGTCCACTGGCTGAGCTCCGCGAAAACCGGCACGTTGATGATTCGCCAATATGAGGCCACGCGCCGCACCGACACCTCGGTGACCATCAGCGTGAACCCGGACGAATACGTCAACGGCGAGGAATTCGAGATGGCGGTGTCCATCCACTCCTCCATCGGCGTCAAATGCCTGCTGCAGGATCGTCCATTGTTCTGCCACGCGGGCAACGCGCACGGCCAGCCGCGCAACGCCATGGAGTTCCTCGACAACGCCAGTGCCATAGAGCCTGATCGTGAGGATAATCCGAATCTCGCCGAGGGCACGCTGAAGCACAGTCCTGATGCTTCGTTCTATTTTTTCACTGTTGGATCGCTGAAAGACATCGAGCAAATCAAGCGCATGACCTTGGCCTTGCCCCGATCGGCCAGCTGCGTGGTATTGCAGGCCAGCGCCGGCGCCAATCGCGGCATCAGAAGATTCGCCAACTTCACATTGGCCACCATCGGCGACCTCGATGATCTCCCGCTGATCATGGGGGTGCTCGCATGACCTTCGACCAGTCCAGTATCACCAATACCAATACCGCTGCGTACGCCGGATCGAGCGGCACATACACCGGCACTTCCTCCGGCACGTACACCGGGACCTCCACCACCACCGGCTCCTGGGCCGACTCCACACATTCGGTTATCTGGATGACCAGAGGCAATGTGCTTCGCGGCATGGGCCTCAGTCGCCAGCCGTGGGGCAAACGAATCGCCAGCCTCGTACTCATAGCGGCGATGATGTTGCTGGCGCAAGCCAATCTCATCGACGTGTACGGCGGCGTGGCCACTTGGGCGATTGCCGCTGTACCGGCCACCTTGCTGGGCGCGATCATCGCTCTGGCGGGCATGTTGCCGGCGTTGCGACTGTGGTGGCAAATCGTGTTTCTGGCGTTTGCCCAATTCATCATCGGCCCGGTGGTAACGCTGAGTTCCACTACGTCCCATTACGTGATTCCCACCTTGAAGACCTTGAGTTCAGGTTGGGAAATGACGTTTGGCTCGTTCAAGTACATTATTTCCGTCGATCCGCCTCTGGGCACGCAAGACGGCGTGCTGATGGCGGTATGGACCATCGGCCTGTGGCTTACGCTCTTCACCGGCGTGTTTGCCATTAATGCCAACGCATGGTTGTCTCTGGTGGGAGTGCTGCCCCTTGCGGCGGCCGTGGCCGTATGTGCCCTGCTGGGCACAGACAGCGGCTGGCAACGCGCCATCTGCGGTATTGCCTTTGCCTTGCTGCTGATTATCTGGCTGTCTTGGCGTCTTGAACTGCTGGAAGGGGGGCGCTGGATATCCGCGCTGATCATCGTCGTGCTCGCTGCCGGCCTTGCTTTCGGGGGCACGTTGCTGGTGCCACAGGACCGTTTCGTGCTGCGTGACCGCTACGATCCGCCGTTAAGCCCCTACGATTACACCAGCCCGCTCAGCGGCATGCGATCCTATATCAAGGACCACAAAAAAGACGTGTTGCTGACCGTTCATAATCTGCCGGCCGGAACACCGGTCAAACTTGCGGTGATGGATCGATTCGATGGCACAGTATGGAACCTGTCCGATTCTTCCGAAGCCACGGACTCCTCGAATTATCATCGCGTGGGCACCACGATCAAGGCGGATGAGCAGGGTAAATCCTTCACTGCGACCTTCACCGTCGATCAGGGACTGACCGACACCTGGCTGCCGCTGGCGGGAGCGGCCACTGGCGTGAGCTTCGCCAACGATGCCGACAACGGCAATGACACGTTTTACTACAACACGGATACCGATTCCGCCATTATTCCCGCCGGCACGCGTAAAGGCCTCACCTATACCGAATCCGGCATTATCGCCCGTAATCCCACCGATAAGCAGATCAGCAGTGCGGCTGCGGCCCGCATCACCCAACCAGAAGCCCAGGATGTTCCCGATTCGGCCAGCAAACTGGCCACGTCCATTGCCGGCGGGCAGTCCTCGGGCGGTGCCGCAGCCACGGCGTTGGCCGACACATTGAAAGACTCCGGATGGTTCTCTCATGGACTTGAAGGCGACTATCCCTCCGATGCCGGCCATGGCAACTACCGCATCAACAAGCTGCTGGCAGGCACGGCCATGGTGGGCGACTCCGAGCAATATGCCTCCGCCATGGCACTGATGGCTCGTGATCTGGGACTGCCCTCCCGTGTGGTCCTGGGCTTCCTGCCGAAAAACGAGGATGGCGAAATCACCGATGCCCGCACGGAGAAGACCTCAGGCAATGGCACCAAAATCGAATTCACCGGCAACGATGTCACCGCTTGGGTGGAAATCAAATTGCAGGGCCTGGGATGGGTGGCGTTCTATCCGACGCCCAAGGAGACCAAGATGCCTGATGAAAACCAGAACCTGACGCCGCCGAATCCGCAGACGCTGGTCCGGCAACCACCAGTGCCGTTGACCGATCCGCTGCGCGATCAGACGCAAGCCAAGGGCCAAAGCTCATTGGCCGGCGCCGACGCCGATGATTCGCCGACCAACCTGTTCTGGGCGCGGTTCTGGCGAGTGACCCGCAAGGTGGCCCTGTACGGCAGCCCATTGTGGACCCTACTCATCGCCTGCGGTCTGATTCTGATGTTCAAGGCCATACTGCTGGCACGAGCGCGGCGACACGGCAGTCCGAAAACCCGTGTGGCAGCAGGTTGGAATGCCATACGCATGCTTGCCGAGCAAAGCGGCATCACAGCCAAGGGCACTCGTCGAGATCAGGCCGGTGCCATCGCCCGTCAACTCGGCACAGATGACCAGGCTTTGATCCAGCTTGGCCGGGAAGCCGACTACGCCACGTTCTCGGGGCAAGACATTGAATCGGGCCAAGCCACCACATATTGGACAGGAGTCGACCAATTACGCAAGGCAATGCTCGCTTCTTTGCCGCGTTTCAGGAGGATACGTACACGACTTTCCCTGAAAAGCGTGGCTATACTGTCAAATGGGCACGCAGCAAAGCCGCACACGACGCATGTCAAGCGCACGCGTAAGAAGGGGAAGGCGTCATGACCACAGGCTCCATCCGTATCGCGATGACCAGTGACGTGGGTCTTAGGCGCAAAAACAACCAAGACACCGGATTCGCGCAACAAGGCGTGTTCATGGTCTGTGACGGCATGGGCGGCGGCAAAGGCGGCGAGCAGGCAAGCCAGTTGGCTGCCCAGCATTTCGCACAATTGGCCGCCATGCCTTCACGCACCCGTCAGGATATCGACGACACCTTGGCACGGGCCCAGCACGACATTCTCGATCTGGGAGACCGCCTTGGCGGCGTGGCCGGCACAACCTGCTCCGGTTTGGTACTGCCCCAAGATCATGCGGATTCCGCCAGCGCCCGCAGCGCTGCTTTGTTCAGTGACGCCGATGATCAGGACTTCTCGGACCAGACCTATGTGGTCAATGTCGGCGATTCCCGCACCTACCATCTCAGTCCGTTGGCGCATGCCGATGCTCCCGCCACGGATATCATTCCCGTGTGGGACGCCGCTTCGCTGACCCGCATCACGCGAGACCATTCCCAGCGCCAAGAAGCCATCGATTCCGGGCAGATGTTGCCGGAAGAGGCGGAGGCGACCATTCCACGCAACATCATCACCCAATGTCTGGGTGATCCGGATGGCATCATGCCCGACGTATATGTCGCCGATCTGACCGGCCGCTTCATCATCTGTTCGGATGGATTGCATGGCGAGGTGCCGGACGAACAGATCGCGGCCATCGCCGCGGCGCATTCCAGTCCGCAGGAGGCCGTGGACGCCTTGGTGGCGGCCGCTCTTGATGCGGGCGGAACCGACAATATCACTGTGATTGTGGCCGATATGCCATTGACCGAACCCGAACATCATGCGTTCAGCGCATTCAGGCTGGACGAAGGTGAGGATATCGGCGCCATTGAAGACGCAACACTACAAACACTACGGACCATACGTTCGGCATAACCGAGCGAACATAAGGAGGTAATCCCATGGTTGATTATGATGCTGCGGTCGCTGCCGTTCAGGATCCGAACGCGGATCCGATTCTGCTGGCAAAAATCGCCTACGAGAATCCGGAATTCGGTGCCAATGTCGCCGTGAATCCGCGCTGTTATCCCGGCTTGAAGCGTTGGATCGCCGAGTTCGGTGACGATCGCGCCCGCGAGACCCTGGCGCAATACGGGTTCACTGCCGAGGCATTCGGCGGCCCGGTTCAGGATCAGAAAGCCACGGCACAGGCGGCCCAGCAGCCCGCCGCCGAACAGGCTCAGCAGCCCGCGGCTCAGGCGGCATTCGAGGAGCCTGTGGCCACCAATCCTTACGGTTTCACCGCCGAACAGGCCCTGACCACCACCGACCAGATGCAAATCGCCCAGATTGCCCAGTACGCGCCTGAACTACGCGCCTGCATCGCACGTAATCCCAACACCTATCCGGCACTGATCGAATGGCTGGGCCAGCTCGGCGACCCGGCAATCAACGCCGCTCTGGCTTCCCGTCAGTGAAAGGACGGCATCATCATGGCCAAACTTCCCTACCCTCCAGCACCTGAACTGGGTTGGTATTCTGACGATCCGGTGGAAGGCACCCCGGATTCCGCAGTTGGCACAGCCGAACCGCAGAACGACTACGGGCAGCCCAGTACCGCGGAAGCGGCAACCAATACCGCTTTTACCGCAGAGCCTGCCGCCACGGCCGCCGCCGCTGAGCCCGCTGCCACCGCTCCGGCAGACACCACACCGCACGCCGCCGAAAACGACATCGAGGATTGGGACAGCACCGTGCTCTCCTCCTCGTTCACGTCCAAGGCACCGAAGAAGACGTACCTGCTGCATAACGATGTCACCGGCCAGACCATCGTGATCGATAAGAGCACGTTGCTGGGCCGCAAGCCTTCCATGGATGTGCCGCAGGGTGCCAAGGCGGTGCGTATCGTAGACCCGACCCGCACCACATCCCGCAACCATGCCGCCATCAGCATCGACACCGATGGCGCGCTGTGGATCGAGGACTACGGCTCGTTGAACGGCACCTACATCATCACCAATGGCCAAGAGACACAAGTCACCAAGGGCACACCGCTCAAGCTCAGCGCGCCTGCCACGGTGCGTATCGGAGACCAGTTCTTCCAGTTCACCGAAAAACAGGCTTGAGTAATCAAGCAACGAGCGGCTGCCTGCTCTTGTTCAACAGGAAAATCACAATGGCAAATATACGGATGGCCCGGAACTGATATAGTTCCGGGCCATCTTATTGCGATTAACGCAAGATCTGAGTCCTAGAAGGGGCATCCTTTCTAGGACCTTCTCACTTACTCCTCGATGTCAGGCTGACCGCCCTGATCGGAGTAGAAATCATCCGGGTTGAAGTCGTCGCCGAGCTTCAGATCGCCGAACTCGAGGTTCGAGAAGTTCAGGTCAGACAGGTCGGCGTCGGAGAAGCTCGCGTCGCCGAGATCGCCATCGCCGCCCAGACCGAAGTTCGGGTAGATGGTGTCGCGGATGGCCTTGTCAGGCTCGACCACGGCGTTGCGGTAGCGCGCGAGGCCCGTACCGGCCGGGATGAGCTTACCGATGATGACGTTCTCCTTGAGGCCCTTGAGGTCGTCGACCTTCTCGGAGAGGGCGGCTTCGGTGAGCACGCGGGTGGTCTCCTGGAAGGATGCGGCGGACAGCCAGGAGTCGGTGGCCAGCGACGCCTTGGTGATACCCATAAGCGCCGGACGACCGACGGCCGGACGGCCACCGTTCTTGACGATGTTGCGGTTGATCTCGCGGAAGCGGGCGTTGTCCACCAGCTCACCCGGCAGCAGGTCGGTGTCGCCGGAGTCGATGATGGTCACGCGACGGGTCATCTGGTGCACGATGACCTCGATGTGCTTGTCGTGGATATCCACACCCTGGGAGCGGTACACGGTGTGCACTTCCTCCACGATGTTGACCTGGGCGGCGCGCTTGCCGAGGATGGTGAGGATCTTCTTGGGGTCCACAGAACCTTCGACCAGCTGGGTGCCGACCTTGATGTGGTCGCCGTCGGCAACCTTGAGCGGCACGCGCTTGGAGACCTGGTAGGTGATCGGCTTGATCACGCCGTCTTCCTTCGGTGCGCCGGAATCGGCGTCCGGGGTCAGGATGATCTGGCGACCGCGATCGTTCTCCACGATCTTGATGCTGCCGGCGAACTCGGTGATCGGGGCCTCACCCTTCGGGGTGCGGGCCTCGAAAAGCTCGGTGACACGGGGAAGACCCTGGGTGATATCGGAGGCCGCGGCCACACCACCGGAGTGGAAGGAACGCAGCGTCAGCTGGGTACCAGGCTCACCGATGGACTGGGCGGCGACGATACCGACGGTCTCGCCGACATCGACCAGCTTGTTGGTGGCCAGGGACCAGCCGTAGCACTTGGCGCACACGCCGCGCTTGGACTCGCAGGTCAGCACGGAACGGCACTTGACTTCCTCGACGCCGTGGGCCACGAGGTCGTTGAGCACGTCCATGGACAGGGCGTCGTCGCGCTTGTACAGCACGGTCTGTCCGTCGGCCGGGTCGATGACGTCGGCGGCGAGCAGACGGGAGTACGGGCCACCGTCGGCGGCCTTGACGAGCACCAGGTTGCCGTCGTTGTCGCGCTCGGCGACGCGGATGGGCAGACCGGCCTTGGTGCCGCAGTCCTCTTCGCGCACGATGACGTCCTGGGAGACGTCGACCAGACGACGGGTCAGGTAACCGGATTCTGCGGTACGCAGTGCGGTATCGGCCAGACCCTTACGTGCACCGTGCTGGGAGATGAAGTACTCCAGCACGGACAGGCCGTCGCGGTAGTTGGACTTCACAGGACGAGGAATGATCTCACCCTTCGGGTTAGCCACGAGGCCTCGCATACCTGCAATCTGGTTGATCTGCATCATGTTGCCTCG
>OMCD01000706.1_pt1 | contig 23008 bp, 20 predicted proteins | sample 1674171 | NCBI WGS metagenome assembly OMCD01 (sample SAMEA103958149, study PRJEB25191) | human gut metagenome | biome: human-associated habitat [ENVO:00009003]; feature: intestine environment [ENVO:2100002]; material: feces | place: Germany | collected 2013/2015
TGTGTATACAGAGAAAAATTACCTTCGGGGTCATGCACAGATTCGTAACAGCAAAACCTGCGGCTGCAATGAAGAAGATAAAAAGGCGGGATATAACTGCGGTATTTTTATTGATATTTTTCCGTTAGACGGTATGCCGAAGACGGAAAAAGAAAGAAAAAGCTGGGCCAGGAAGATTCAAATTTACTGGACTGTGCTCTATACCTGGTACCGGTTTGATTATTATGAAAATGCAACGATTTTCGGAAAACTTCTTCATGGAATCGGAGCTGTTCTTCATATTCCCATGGGTAAGGCGTATAAAGGTTATGAAAAACTGTGTACCCGTTTCAAAGGCAAAGATACAGAATATGTATGCGATACTGTATTTATCCGCTATCTGGAGAAAAACACCTGGAAACGGGAATGGTTTAAAGAAGCTGTTTATATGCCCTTTGAAAACCGTAAGATACCTGTTCCTGTAGGCTATGACGGCAGACTCACCGCTGAATATGGCGATTATATGAAACCGGCAAAAGCACCAACCATGCACGGTGGACTGATCCTGGAGCCAGATGTGCCATATACGGAGTATTTGAAAACACGGAGGTAGTTATGAAGATCGAACACATTGCCCTTTATGTAAATGAACTGGAAGAGGCCAGAAAATTCTTTATAAAGTATCTGGGAGCAAAATCAAATGACGGATATCATAATTTAAAGACAAATTTCCGTTCGTATTTTCTCTCATTCGATGATGGCGCACGGCTTGAGCTTATGAATAAACCGGAAATGTCAGATCAGCCCAAGAATCTGGCACGTACCGGCTATGCACATATTGCTTTCAGCGTTGGAGGCAAGGAAAAAGTAGATGCGTTGACTGCCCGGTTAAAAGACGGTGGATATGATGTAATCAGTGGACCGCGGATCACAGGAGATGGATACTATGAGAGCTGTATTGTTGTGATCGAAGGTAATCAGATTGAAATTACGGTTTAAGTTTGAAAAACTCCTGAGCCAGCTGTCTCTTTTTATTTCACCATTTTTAACGATCATTAGTATTTTTCCGGTATGCGTTAAGCTTCGGGGCATATTTATCCAGTATTGTACAGGCAATGGTGATCTTAACATTGTTCTATGCCATGAACCTGGTAGGTACAAAATCAGCAGCTTTACTGAATAAGATCATGAGCTTTGCTCTGTTTGGCGGATCAGGACTGTTTATTGTATTTGGACTTCAAAAGGTAGATCCTGGCATTTATGTGATCAATACAAACCGTAAACTGGTAACAGACTTTTTCGCAAAAGAATTCCCATAGATCCAGGTGATCGATCTGGAAGCTGCTTATCTGCTCTGGATGGACTGGAGCGCATGAAAAAGGCATATTCAAAATATGTGAAATAAGATGCTGAAAGGATAGTGGCTTTTAGAGATATAACACCTGAATAAGAGAATATAATTATGGAAAAACCTCCTGGAACAGATGGTATAAAAACATCGGTTCCAGGAGGTTTTTTTAAAATTTACTGTAATCCATTCTCCGGTACGTTTGCATCAGTAGGATCATAGGTCTGTGTATCCGGGATCATGGTCTTGATGACCGGACGGTCAAATGGACCTGGAATCGGGGATTCGTATACAGTGATGGAAGTTCCAAGTGCGCAGTGTTCGTAGATCCAGCGGGAATCTGCGGTAGTCAGACGGATGCATCCGTGAGATTTGGTAGCGCCTAAATAGTTGTAAGTAAATGCTTTTAAGGTATACGGATCTGGTCTCTCATAAATAACAGAGTGAAGAAGGATCGGGATACCTGCATCCAGACGGGTCAGGTACTGGCAGTATTCATCGGTGTTCATCAGTCTCCAGCGGTATTTTTCAGGAGTCTTGTGCTCACCTAACGGGGTGTCATCACCAGTAGAACACAGGAAGGATTTGTATGGGATGATATAGCCATTGTCCCCATCTGGAATATAAATAGTCAGGCAGTTCATCTGCTTGTTGATCTTGATCTTAAACTGACCCTGATAATTTAAGTAAGGTTCCAGATCAGTAACCAGCCTGCCGTCACCTTCAAAATAATACTTATATCCATCTATGTACTGCCATCCGGTTACAATGGAATTGTCTACCACATAATAACGGTCTCTGTCATTCCATACCCATCCGGTAAAGTTATCGCCGGTACCATTGCTGAATACAGGTGTACCGTTTTCAAAGTGGATGCCGTCAGGAGCAGCAGATACTAATGGCTTGTCCATCTTATAAGCTGCGCCTTCTGTGCCTTTGCCCCACATGGAGAAGCGCATACCTGTAATAATGCGGCCGCAGGCCATAGCACCGTTGGTGCCGCCATTTCTGGACCAGTCACATTCTGTTCCGTCAGAAAGATCAGAACGGTAATAAACATCAAAACGGTCACCGAAAATACCATTTAAACGGATCTGTACAGCTTCAATTGGATTACCGGCTGCCCAATCTGTATGTCCGCCGTTCATCGCCCAGTTGCTCCAGCCCCGTGCGCTGCTGTAAGTACGGTAGAGGACATCACCAGGAAGATTGTTCGCATAGATACACATGCTTAAAAAGCCGGATTCACCTACAGAAAGAACAGAGTCATCACGGACCGGATCGCTCCATGTTGTATCAGAAGCACGAAGAAGCTGTACCTGTAAAAATGCCTGATTGGCCGGAACCTGGGCAGAAGTGTCTTCCGTAACCGTTTCTGCTGCAGTTGTGTTTTCTGTTGTGGTGTCAGAAGCATTTTCCGTGGTCTGGGAAGCTTCAGACTGGGAATTGCCTGCAGGCTGGGAAGAATCTTCTGTAATGGCAGTCTGGGAATCATTATTTCCAGATGCCTGGGAATTGTCACTGGTATCGCTAGGTGCCTGTAAAGACACTTCGTTGGTCTTTGCGGCGCCAGGACCATTGTTTGAATCATTTTTGAATGCGAAAGCAGTGGTAGCCTGCCCTGCGATGAGTGCAGAGGCAAGAGCTGTCATTGCCAGATATTTAAAACTTTTGTGCATAATAAAAACCTCCTGAGGTTAGTTACATGTTATTGTTTTTATAACAATAATCATACTTCTACTAATTTATCATAATCAGGGGAAAAATGCCATATAGGATTTACATTTTAAAAGTGGTATTGTAAAATCGTAAATAAAATGACCACGGAATGTAAGAAATGGAAGGTATTATGAAAGAAAACGAACAGGCGGTCCATGTGATCTATGCTTCCAATGACGGTTATGCCGGACATCTGGCGGCATCATTATGCTCATTGCTGGACAATAACCGCCATATAAATGATCTGGATATTTATGTGCTTTCAGCCCAGATGTGCGAAGCGTTTAAGGAACGGCTTAAAAATCTGGCAGCTGGTTTTGGACGCAGGCTTTATGCAGTAGAACTGGGAGACCTGAAGGAAAGATTTCCTTATAAAATAGATACCAGGGGCTTTGATATCAGTGCCATGGGGCGGCTTTTTGCGCCGGAGGTATTGCCGGAGACTGTGGATAAGGCGTTGTACCTGGACTGTGATACCATTGTCTGCGGTTCCATTGAAAAGATGTACAGGACACATTTAGGAGGCTGTCTGGCGGGTATGATCATGGAACCGACTGTGTATAAAGAAATGAAAGAGTCCATTCATATGGAAAAGGATGATGCCTATTTTAATTCCGGCGTGATCTTAATGGATCTTGCAGGCTGGCGCAGGGAAAATGTGCTGAAAAAGTTACTGGATTTTTACGGGGATCATGCAGGAAGCCTTTTTGCCTGTGACCAGGACACTATTAACGGGACATTAAAAGGGCGTATTTTACCTCTGTCTCCAAGGTACAACTTCTTTACCAATTACCGGTATTTCAGGTATAATACACTGGTACAGCTTTGCGATGCTTACCGGGCGGTAGGCAAAAAGGAGTTTGCAGCAGCAAAGAGAAAGCCGGTGATCATCCATTTTCTGGGAGATGAACGTCCCTGGATCAGGGGAAACCACAACCATTATGGAAAATGGTACAGGAAATATCTGGCTATGACCCCATGGAAGGATATGTCCATGCAGAAGGGAAAATTCTGGTATATGCAGCTTTGGTGGTGTTTTAACCAGATCACAAGAATATGTCCGGCATTTCGCCTTGCGATCAGCAGGCGGCTGGGAATGAAGGTCATTGATGATCGCAAAAAACGTCAGGGAAAGTGAAAGGGATTATGGACGCAGACACGAATATATGTGCCGTAATATTAAATTATAATGATGCACAGACAACCATGAAACTTACAGAAAGCTGGAAAGACAGCAAAGTAATCCGCAATATCATTATCGTGGACAACTGTTCGACGGATGACTCATGGGAAAGATTGGGAGAATTTAAAGAAGAATTTGCTTCTGACCATACAGATAATTCGGATAATTTGGATAAAGTGCAGCTGCACCTGTTTAGAACTGCAAAAAACGGAGGTTATGGAAGCGGAAACCAGGCGGGGATTGATTATGCAGTCCAATATCTGAAACCGGATTATATTATGATCGCAAATCCTGACGTACAGGTAAGCGATGCCTGTATCATGCGGGTAGCAGATGCTCTAGAGAAACAGGAGGACGGAGCGGTGGCTTCTGCCATGGTGACAGATGTAAATGGACAGCCATCCTTTAGCTACTGGGATCTGCAGTCTATGTGGCTGGATCTTTTAGATACCGGGCTTGTGACCAGGCGGCTGTTCCGGGCATTTTTAAAAGCACCGTTAGATAAGCTTCCGTTGGCAGCAGATGGAGCCAGCCGTATAGTGGGAGCTCTTCCAGGCTCCTTTTTCATGGTAAAAACAGGCTGTTTCACACCTGGAGATCTAAAAGAGCTGTTTGATAAACACGTATTTCTCTATTATGAGGAGAAAATATTAGGACAGAAATTAAAGAAAATGGGATTAAAAGAGCTTTTAGTGACAGATGCTTCCTATGTCCATGCACATTCTGTAAGCATTGATAAAAGCTATAATAAGATAAGTGATAAACAGAAGCTCCTTCATAAGAGCAAGTTATATTACTACCAACATTACCTGAAACTGGGAAAAATGGAACTGGCTGTGGCAAAAGCATTTCTGGCGGTGGTCCTGGGAGAAGTAAAATTTCTCACAGGTGTCTTGAAGATGCGCTGGTAATGGGGGATAATAGTGTAACAGGATAAGAAGAAAGTGTTATTGTTCAGCCATGAGATTTTCTTGTTTCCATATTCATGAAAACAAGAAGCTTGGTGGAACTGTAACAGGGTATAGAGGAATAGAAACAATGGATAAGGTACTTTTGGTCATACCGGCCTATAATGAAGAAAAAAACATTGAGAGAGTGGTAGACCATATTAAAAACGATTTTCCGGAGCTGGATTATGTGGTGGTCAATGACGGCTCAAAAGATGACACGGCTGTCATTTGCCGGAGGCGGGGATATAATTTTATTGATCTGCCGGTAAATTTAGGACTGGCTGGCTGTTTCCAGACCGGTATGAAATATGCATGGCAGAAGGGCTACAGCTACGCTGTACAGTTTGACGGTGACGGACAGCACCGACCGGAATATATTAAGTCCATGAAAGAAAAAATGGATGAAGGTTATGACATTGTTATTGGTTCACGCTTTGTAACAGAGAAGAAAAGCTGGTCAATGAGGATGCTTGGAAGCCGGCTGATCGGAACGGCGATCTGGCTGACTACAGGAGCAAAGATCAAAGATCCTACCTCAGGCATGCGTCTTTTCAGCAGGAAGATGATAGGGGAATTTGCCTGGAATTTAAATTACGGACCGGAGCCAGATACCGTATCCTTCCTTATCCGTCAGGGAGCAAAGATCGCAGAGGTGCAGGTTACTATTGATGACCGGACAGCTGGGGAAAGCTATTTGAAACCATTGACAGCAGTAAGCTATATGGTGCGTATGCTGTTATCCATACTGGTCATCCAGAATTTCAGAAAGCGTTAAGCAGGTTAAATATGAAAAATCTTACGAAGCGGTTATTATATAAGGGAGATAATGTTGCAAGAGCCAATGTAATATGGAATATTGCAGGCAGCTTTGTATATGCCTTTGCAAGCATGGTACTCTCTTTTCTGGTCATACGTATGGCAGGAGAGGAAAAGGGAGGCATATTCTCCTTTGGATATTCTACATTGGGTCAGCAGCTGTTTTTAGTGGCTTATTTTGGAATAAGACCTTTCCAGATCACAGACGGAAAAGGTGAGTATTCTTTTGGGGAATACAGGGAACATAGAAATATGACCTGTATGCTTGCATTGGTTGCAGGTGCTTTGTTTCTGACTGCAAGGACCATAGCTTTCCGAAAGGGGATCGGGGATTATACAGCAGGGAAATGCATGATCCTGCTTCTTCTTGTGATCTATAAGGTCATTGACGGATATGCAGATGTATATGAGTCAGAATTTCAGCGCCAGGGATGCTTATATCTTACAGGAAAGTCAAACTTTTTCAGGACTATTTTTTCTGTAGCTGTATTTACAGTGATCCTGGGGGCATTTAACCATCTGCTGTTTGCCTGCCTCATGGCAGTGGCTGCCCAGGCAATGGGTGTTTTTTTGTTTGACCTGGATGTGATCCATGCATTAGATCATGTAGACTGGACGATTACAAAGGGAAAAGTGGCGAAGCTGTTTAAAAATACAGGATTTTTGTTTGTTTCCGTATTTCTGGATTTTTATATTTTCTCTTCTGCGAAATATGCTATTGATGCTCATATGAACAATGCGGCATCAGGATATTTCAACTTGATTTTTATGCCTACCTCTGTTATTTATATGGTAGCCAATTTTGTGATACGTCCTTACCTGACAACTCTTACAGATCTTTGGACAGAAGAAAAGATCACTGAATTTAAGAAGACACTGGTGCGTATCGCAGCGGTTATTTTAGGGCTTACTGTACTTGCAGTGGCAGGTACGCTTGTTTTAGGAAAATGGGCACTTTCCATTATGGAGCTTCTTATGGGAGGCGAAAAGGGAACACTGACCGTTTATTTTTGGGCATTTGTCGGGATCGTTCTTGGAGGCGGTTTTTATGCCCTGGCTAATCTGATGTATTACGCACTGGTTATCATGCGGAAGCAGAAAACCGTGTTTTTTGTATATGCAGCGGCAGCAGCAGCAGCGTTTTTCCTGTCAGGAAATCTTGTCGGGATTTTGGGCATTGACGGGGCGGCGCTTTGTTATCTGCTGCTGATGGCAGGAGAAACGGCGGGTTTTGGTCTTTGTACCGTAAAGTCCTGCAGAAGTGAGGAAAAGGAGATAAGACAATGACAGAGGAAAGAAAGAGTGAAAATGCTCTTCGTAAACCACGGGTGGATGTGGTGATTCCTACCTATAAACCAGGTAAGAAATTTTCCAGACTTTTAAAAATGCTGGAAAAGCAGACCTATCCCGTAGGGAAGATCATTGTAATGAATACAGAAAAGGCGTTCTGGAATGAAAAGGGCTTTGAAGGGATCGGCAATCTTCATGTCCACCACCTGACGAAAGCGGAATTTGACCATGGCGCTACAAGAAACAGGGGAATGCGGTTCAGCAGGGCAGACATTGTAGTGTTCATGACCGATGATGCGGTTCCGGCTGATGAATTTTTAATTGAAAAACTGGTAGGGGCATTTGAACAGAGAGGTCCGGAAGGAGAAGCTGTGATCATGGCTTATGCAAGGCAGCTTCCTGACAAGGACTGCCCGCTGGCGGAACGTTATACCCGTTCTTTTAATTACCCGGAGAAAAGCTGCTTAAAGACAAAGGCAGATCTAAAGCGGCTGGGGATAAAGACCTTCTTTGCTTCCAATGTATGCTGTGCCTATGACCGGGAGAAGTTTTGGTTTCAGGGGGGATTTATTCAAAATGCCATATTTAATGAAGATATGATCTTTGCAGGAAAGGCGGTCATGGAAGATGATTATGCCATTGCCTATGTGGCTGATGCAAAGGTGATCCATTCCCATAACTACAACTGCACCCAGCAGTTTAAACGGAATTTTGATCTGGCAGTATCCCAGGCAGATCATCCGGAGGTATTTGGCGGTATCCATTCGGAAAGCGAAGGGATCCGTCTGGTAAAGCAGACGGCTAGGTATCTGTCGCAGCAGCACAGACCATGGCTGATCCCGGGAATGTTTGTAAAAAGCGGTTTTAAGTATATGGGATACCGCATGGGAAAGGTATATTCCATGCTTCCACGGTGGCTGATCTTAAAATGCACCATGAACCGGGAATACTGGCTGGAGAAAAAAGAAGGCGGTGACAGACGATGATGACAATGATGCTTCGTGTGATACTGATCGTAGTTTCTGTTATTACCATGACATTTATGATGCGTAAGATACGTCAGGCGAAAGTTCAGATCGAAGCTGCCATGTTCTGGGTGATCATGGCGCTGCTCCTTGTAATATTTGCAGTGATGCCGGGAGTGGCTGATCTTTGTGCAAGGCTTTTAGGTATTTACTCTACCCCGAATTTTTTATTCCTGTTTATGATCTTTTTGCTCATCATAAAAGCATTTGGCATGACGATCCAGATATCCCAGCTTGAAAGCAAGCAGAGGGAGCTGATCCAGAAAATGGCGCTGGAACAGAAAGCGATAGAAGAAAAAGAGACAGTATTGGAAGAAAGGGAAGCTGCTCTGGAAACATGCAGGAAAGGTGAATAAAAAGGAAAGAAAAGATGGAAAAGAAATTATCTGTGTGGCTTTTATGGCCTTTCACTGTGTTTCTTCTGGGAGTCTGGCATCTTCTGGATGTGCAGGCATCTGTAACAGAGACAGGCCACTGCTGGCTGTATGGCTGGTATGGGGGCCTGTTTTTCGTGAGTCTGGCAATGCTGATAGGAATGGGAACACTGTTATTTGGAAAAAAATGGGAAAAATCTGGTGATATTTCCGGTGAACCAGGGGAAAAAATGGTTTCAGGAAAAGAAAATCGGAAACTTCCAGGTTTGTTCTTTGGAACTGTCATGTGTCTTGGCATTTTATATATGATGGTTCTGGCTCCGCTTTCGGCACCTGATGAAGTAAGCCACTATATCAGTGCTTATAAGCTTTCCAACTGCTTTTTAGGACTGCCGGCAGCTGATGAAGATGGTTATATCTATGTCCGGGCAGAAGATGACTGGCTGGAGGATGTGAACCAGGAGTTCCGGGACTGGAAAGAAAAAAGCAGACAGGAAGCGTTGGACGGGGAAAGTGGAGAGAATGATGCAGGAAAGCCCATTATCCTTGGACAGACCTTAAAAGAAGAAACTTACGTGGCGATCCATAATAGGAGAGCGGTCAGTGAACAGAGTGCGGAACCGTCTGCAGACAGTGAAAGCACAAAGGAGAGTACAAGTACAGGAGACAGTATAGGTATGGACAGCAGTGTGAAAACAGCTGGTCTGCGTGTCTCCCGCCAGCCCTCTGTGCGTACCACGCCGTTAGCTTATATGCCACAGGCACTGGGATTTACTCTGGCAAGAATATTGGGGCTTAATAGCATTGCCCTTTTATATCTGGGCCGGTTTTTTAATCTCCTGCTTTTTGCGGCAGTTGGTGCATTGACTATAAAACGGCTGCCTTTTGGCAAAAATGTATTTTTTGGTGTATCCATTTTACCAATGAGCCTTCATCTGGCGGCCTCTTTATCTTATGATGTGGTTATACTGGCATTTACAGGTTATTTTACGGCAGTGTGCCTGGATCTGGCTTATAAGGCAGAAACAGTGAAGGTAGGGGATGTGATCGCCCTGGCTGTGGTCATGGCAGTTATGGGGCCCTGTAAAATGGTATATGGTGCCATTGCAGGCTTCTGCCTGCTGGTCCCGGTAAGAAAGTTTGGAAATTTTGGGAAATGGATGCTTTCAGCGGCTGCTGTCCTTGGAAGTTTTTTAGCAGCTATGGCAGTGGTGAATTTAAGGACAGTTGCCATGTATACACAGGAAAGTGACAGCTATGTTGCCTGGGCTGAAGAAGCAGGGTATTCCTTTGCAGAGCTGATCCACCAGCCGGTCCGGGTATTACAGCTTTTCTATAATACAGTATCGTGGCAGGGAGAAAGCCTGTATTCGGGAATATTAGGAGAGTCCTTAGGCAACCGGGATCCGGTGTTAAATACGCCTTATGTTATCATTTTAGTGCTTACTGCATGTCTGGTACTGCTGGCACTTAAAAAGCCGGGAGAAGAGATTTTTATGAAAATAAAAGACCGGTTGTGGATCTGGTTTATCTGCCTGGTGATCTTTGGAGCGCTGATGTTTTCTATGCTTCTTGCATGGACTCCGAAAAGCTCCAATATGGTCCAGGGAGTCCAGGGAAGATATATGCTTCCCCTGCTTCCTGTTTTCCTGTTTACCCTTAAAAACCAAAAGGTGGTACGGACAGGAACAGATGACAGGCTGATCCTGTATACTATGATGGCAGCGGATGTGTATGTGATCCTCCGCATTTTCGCAGTGGTGTGCTTAAGGCTGTAGTGTTTTTGTGTTAGTACATGCCGGGAACATGGTGACAATGTGGGGATAAACAGTTGCAGACTTGTTTATAACGTGGTAAAATTTCCAGATGAATGTGGAAAATATATCATTATTAAGTTATAGCCGATAAACAAAAAACTAGTATAATCCACGATAATTACCGATCCATTACACGCAGGATAAATTTTCATGTGCAAGGAAGCTGAATGAGGCGATGCCGGTAGCATCGTCGATTGAAGCTGACGCGGCAGATGGAAATTTAGACAAGTGAAAGGGGCGGATAATTATTGTGGATTATACTAGGAATCAGAAGAAAAATAAAGGAGAAGCATTATGGGAAAGATTAAAGTAACAACCTGTGATATTGAAGGACTTTATGTGATCGAGCCTACTGTATTTAAAGATGAAAGAGGCTATTTCATGGAAACTTACAACCAGAACGATTTCAAGGAAGCGGGTCTGGACATGACTTTCGTCCAGGATAATCAGTCCATGTCAGTAAAAGGTGTTTTAAGAGGGCTTCATTTCCAGAAGCAGTATCCTCAGGGAAAATTAGTACGTGCTGTTCGCGGAACTGTATTTGACGTAGCAGTAGATCTGCGTTCTGACTCCAAAACGTATGGAAAGTGGTTTGGTGTAACCTTATCTGCTGAGAATAAAAAGCAGTTCTATATTCCGGAAGGCTTTGCACATGGTTTCTTAGTTCTGTCTGATGAAGCAGAGTTTGCTTATAAGTGTACTGATTTCTATCATCCAGGTGATGAAGGCGGTCTGTTATGGAGCGATCCTGAGATCGGCGTAGACTGGCCTATCGAACCGGGTATGGAACTGATTATCTCTGATAAGGACAAAAAGTGGAGCGGTTTAAAGGATACTTTTAAGTTCTAAGACAGTTCTGCCAGGAAAAAAGTATAAGGAAACGAATTTATGAATTATGCGCTGTCTCTTTTAAAAGAGATCATTAAAAAAAGAAAACTGGTATGGGATCTGGGAAAAGCAGATTTTCGCAAGCGTTTTGTAGGATCCTATTTTGGTATTGTGTGGATGTTCATCCAGCCGGTAGTTACCATTGTGATCTATGCGGTTATCTTTGGCATAGGCTTTAAATCACCGCCTCCGGTTCCGGGAGTCAGTTATGTGATCTGGCTGGTTCCGGGTATTGTCCCCTGGTTTTTCTTCGGGGAAGCTTTAAATGGGATCACGGGCTGTCTGCAGGAATACAGCTATCTGGTCAAGAAAGTAGTATTTAAAGTAGAGATACTGCCTATGATCAAGCTGATATCCTGTTTGCTGGTACATGGTTTTTTCGTTCTTATTATGATGATCATGTATCTGGTAGCAGGAAGAACGCCAATGCTTTCCTGGATCCAGGTGATCTACTATAGCTTTGCAGCATCTATGCTGGCTCTGGGACTGGGATATTTTACTTCCTCTGTGAATGTATTTTTCAAGGATATGTCCCAGATCGTAGGAATCTGCCTTCAGTTTGGTATCTGGATGGCGCCCATCATGTACCATGAGTCCATGTTTACCAACCGTTTACCCTGGATCGAACCATTATTTAAGATCAATCCATTTTATTACATTGTAACCGGTTATAAGGACAGTATGATCACAGGTAACTGGTTCTGGGAAAGACCGAAACTGACCATTTATTACTGGGGCTTCACTCTTTTTGTATTTGGAGTGGGACTTAAGATGTTTAAGAAGCTGCGGCCTCATTTTTCAGATGTGCTGTAGGCTGTGATCGGCTAATGTGCCTAGTACATCGTTTTCGAAATAACTATACCACTCACTTGTCTGCGAATCTGATTGCACAGGCCTAAAAGCCTCAGCGTAGCCCGCTACGCCTGCGTTTTTAGACCTGCACACTCAAATCCGCATCCTACGTGATTAGTACAGTTATTTACGAAACGATGTACTAGGCGACAGACAGATAAAAGAAGATGATATACCCTCAGTACAAAAAGGAAAAATGTTCGTTTTTGTGCCGGGGGTATTTTTGAAAATAAAAATTTTGCAGCGTGATATGCTTTCGTGCAATATATCTACAGGACAGGAATGAGGTGATAAGATGGTAAGCAGGATTGAAGTTGGATGGCGTCAGGGAGAAAAAGAAGGAACGATCCCGGTAGATGTAGTATATTCCAAACGGCGTACCATTGGGCTGGAGGTACAGGCAGATGGTAAAGTGCTGATCCGGGCCCCAAAAGGTATCACTAAAAAGGTGCTGATGGATTTTGTAAATGACCGGCAGGAATGGATCGTGGAAAAATGGTTCCTCATAGAAAAACACCGCCGCAAAAAGGCAGAAGCTCCAAAGCCGGATTATGAAGGACATCCGGAGATAGAAGCTTTTTACCGCCGGGCTGCCAGAAAAAAGATCATAGAGCGCACTGCCTGGTATGCAAAGCTCATGGGTGTCACCTACGGCCGGATCAGCATCCGGGCTGCAAAAACGCGCTGGGGAAGCTGCAGTGGGGAAGGCAATTTAAACTTTCACTGGAAACTGATCCTTATGCCGCCGGAGATATTAGACTACGTAGTAGTCCACGAACTTGCCCACAGAAAACAGATGAACCACTCGTCTCTTTTCTGGGCAGAGGTAGAAAAAGTGCTGCCGGATTATAAGGCGAGACGGGCGTGGCTGAAGGAAAACGGGAGAGATTATTAAACATGCTAACGGTATATTTATTTACTTAGCAGTATCTTTTTCAGCTTTGTCTGATGTCGGCTGTATCAGGTCTGCCAGCGTGATCCCGTCAAAAAATTCATTGATCATATGATCCAGTTTCTGCCATACAGGATGGGATGGACAGCTCTCTTTTCTTGGACAGTCATGTTCGCCTTCTTCTGTGCAGGCTACAGGAGCCAGTGAACCTTCGGTAAGCCGGAGAATTTCGCCCAGAGTGTAATCTTCGGGCACTTTTGTCAGGCGGTAGCCGCCGCCACGTCCACGGAGTCCTGTAAGGAGTTTGTCCTGTACAAGTACCTTTAATATACTTTCCAGATATTTTTCAGAAATATCCTGCCGTTCAGCGATCACGTTCAGAGGAACATAGCCGTCTCCCTGATGCTGGGCCAGTTCTACCATGACCCGCAGTGCGTAACGGCCTTTTGTAGAAACGATCATTATCCAATTCTCCTTTTCACAGATTATCATATAACAGGATTGCGGGAGTGCAAAGCACGCAGCAATCCTGTATCAGAAGGATCTAAATACCTTTTGACTTCAACATCATAGTATACACCAGAAAACATATATTCCGCAAGACAATATGAAAAACACTGCCTATTGACAAAGTATGTTTATAAACATGTCCCCTCAATTCAGAGAGGACATTAAACTGAAAAAGGAAGCAGGATCCTCTTATTTTGTAATTGGCAGTCTCTCTGCAATCAGCTCAGCAAAAAACTCAGCGCCAGTTACCAGTATATTGTCATTGTAGTCATACTGGGAGTTGTGGCACATGATGTTGTCAGAGGCTTTTTGGCATTTTCCGCTTCCAAGGAATAAGAAGCAGCCTGGGATCCTGGTTAAGAATGTGCCGAAGTCTTCGGAAGCCATCCACGGAACGCAGTTTGCATTTACCTTGTCAGCACCTACCACAGCAGTAGCTGCTTTCACTGCAGTCTGGACGCACTGATCCCAGTTGACAGTTGGGGCAAATTCATGGGTGTAAATAAATTCGCATTCTGCACCATTCATATGGCAGATATTTTCACAGATGGCACGCATCCGGTCTTCGATCAGCTTCTGTATTTGTGGAGTACAGCTTCTGGTATCGCCTAAGATCTCTACGTTAGATGGAACTGCATTGTGTGCGCCGTCTGTGAAAAGTTCAGTACAGGAGATAACAGCAGCATCTAAAGGGGAAGCATTTCTGGAAACAACAGTCTGCAATGCCAGGATGATCTGGGAAGCAGTTACCAGTGGGTCGATGCCCATATGGGGGCTGGAAGCGTGGAAGCCTTTTCCTTTGATCTTAATGCGGAAGTTGTCTTCACTTGCCATAATGCCGCCGGTTTTAGTATGCAGTTCTCCTTCTGGAAGAAATGGTGCGTTATGGATGCCATAAATCTCATCCATTGGGTATTTCTCCAAAAGTCCGTCATCGATCATGGCCCTGGAGCCTTTTCCTGGTTCTTCTGCAGGCTGGAAGATACAGCGTACAGTTCCATTGAAATTGCGGCGTTCTGAAAGTAAGAGCATGGCACCAAGTAAGGCAGTGATATGGCCATCATGGCCGCATCCATGCATTTTCCCGGGATTTAGGGACTGATAAGGAAGTCCGGTGGTCTCCTTCAGATTAATAGCGTCCATATCAGCACGAAGTCCGATCACCTGTGGGCCATCACCAACCTTCAGGTCAGCTACAACGCCGGTACCGCCAATATGCTCATGAACAGTAAGCCCCATTTCTCTCAGCTTTTCTGCTACGAAAGCAGCGGTATTTGTCTCTTCAAATGCAGTTTCCGGATGTGCATGGAGATAATGTCTCCATTCAGTTAATTTCACTTTTAATTCTTCCTGCGTCATGTGATAAATCCTCCTCAGAAATGTATGTTCTTTCGGAATCTTCTTATTTTTTAAGTTTACTTTTTCCTGCCATATTTTTCAAGCAAAGGGGAAGAATGTGATATTAAAAGGTAAGAATACGACATAAATTGTCAACAATCCAAAGGGAATGATCGCACTTGCTGGAATGGTGGTTATATGTGCCATCCTTGGTACACTGGCTATGAGCCGCATGTTTGACCCGGCAGTGATCAACAGCAGTGAAGGCACTTTCAATGCCTACGTGGCAAATGGTTCTTACTGGGCATTCCAGAAGCTGGGACAGTATTATCATGTTGGTGATACTTTCCTGATCATATATGCTTTATGTAATGTGATCAGCCAGTTTTCAGTTCTGGTATTAAGCATCGACGCACCGCTTCGTATGCTTTTAGACAATGAAAATACCCAGCAGTTTATCCCATCTGCATTAAGAAAGAAAAACAAATACGGCGTATACAGCAATGGTATCAAAATGGTAGTTGTGCTTTCCGGTGCTATTATCCTGGTACAGTCTTTTGTACCTGGTGCAGCAGCAGTTCTCCGCCAGCTGACAAAGTTAAATTCTGTATGTATGCCAATGCGTTACTTATGGGTATTTGTAGCCTATGTTGCATTAAGAGGTGCTATTGACCGTATTCCGGCAGAATATCGTTTTGTAAAGAATCAGGCAGTAGCAAAGTTCTTCGGGATCTGGTGCTTTTTAGTAACAGCAGCTAGCTGTCTTCTTGGAATGTATGACAAAAATCCATTTACCTTTGCATTAAATGTTATTACTCCGGTTGTACTGACTGCTTTAGGACTGATCCTTCCTGAGATCGCAAAGAGGGAGCAGAAAAATTAGTTTACTTGTTTAACGCGTTATGGTAAAATAACCAACAACAGATGTTGGTATTAATGTTTATGACAGTGATTAGTACATTTATTTACGAAACAATTTTTAGGAACTTACAGAGTATTATGGGAAAGCTTGATTATCGGACTTTAAGGGAAAATGTAGCAGACGAGATAAGGATGAAGATCTTAAACGGTGACATGAAACCGGGAGATAAGATCATAGAGCAGGAACTGGCATCGGAATTTGGAATCAGCCGTGGCCCGGTGCGGGAAGCACTGCGTCAGCTGGAGCAGGAAGGTATGGTGGAATATTCCAGAAATGTGGGCTGCTCAGTAAAGCATATAGGCATGGATGATGTTTATGAGATATACTACATGCGTGCTAACTATGAAATGATGGCAGTAAGACTGTATAATGCTCCTTTTCCCCGGGAAACCATTGAGAAAATGGAACAGGTTTTAGAGCAGATGAAGCAGCTTCATAAAGAAGAATACCGCAAGGTATTTGAACTGGATAATGAGTTCCATGAAGCGATCCTGGATCTTGTAAGCTTTATGCGCCTTAAAAAAGCCTGGGAAGACTTAAACTACGGAAATATTGTAATGGGATATAATATGGCAGTGGACAGTGATCAGGTTATCAAAAGGCAGTATCTCATCCACGAAAAACTGTTAAGTGCCTGTAAAACAGGTACTACCGCCCAGGTGGAACAGGCTATTGCAGATCATTATCTTGGGGGCGTGGAGAAGCTGATACAGAAAGTGGACAAAAAGCACGAAAAGTAAATAAAGACATATAACGCATTAAAAAAGCAGTGAAACCGGAAAGAACAATATGGTTTTACTGCTTTTTACGTTGATAGAAAAATGAAATCCAGCACTGCAAATGGTGACAATTAATATAGATTCTGTTATAATTTTTTGAGTAAGGGGTGGAAAACTGAATTGTCTGTTTGGGCGAGGAAAATAGTGATCATGAAAAAAAGCAATGTGTGGAAAAAAACAGAATGGGCCGGTTTGATCTGTATATTTTTTATCCTGATGGTTTTGATACATATGTTATGGAATTCAGGGGCAGATGGAGAAATGGCAGATATCTGTTCTGTCAGCAGTGGCTGGTATCAGATAGTAGATGGAAAAGAAGAGGCCCTTGATCTTCCTGCCATGGTTAAGGCAGATCAGGATGGAAAGATCATGCTTTATAATAATACACTGACTCCGGAAGATAAAAATAAGGTCCTGTCAATAAACGGTCTTCAGGATCAGCCGGAAGTGTGGATGGGAAAACAGTGTCTGTTCCGGTATGAAGAAAACGATTTTTTAAAGAATGACCAGATGAAGGGAAAAATGTGGGCAGATGTGTGGCTGGCAGAAGATACAGGAAAAGAGCCGGTCTGCTTTGTTTATGAAAGCAATAACAGAGCCCCCCTTTATATACAGGCACCTGTTTTAGGAAGCTTTCCGGCAATTTCACAAAAGCATTTCCAGGAATCTGTATTTTCATTTCTCATGATCCTTGGAATGTGGGGAACGGGAATTGTTTCTGCTATTGTTTTCTGGTATATGAAAGCCCATCATATTGTTGAAAAGCGTTTTCTGGATGCATCATTGTTTATGTTTATCTGTGGCTTGTGGTGTTACCTGGACTCAGGTTTTTATCAGATGTACGGAGAGCATGGCGCTGTTGGGATGGTTCTTTCTTTTTATGCATTTATTCTTATGTCAGTTCCAATGCTCTGGTTTGTGCAGAATACAATAAGTGAGAAAGTACGGTGGGTCCCGCAGGTATGGATCTTCCTTCTTTATGGAAATGCCATTTTACAGGGAATACTCAATATCCTGTTTCATATCCCATTTGTGCATATGCTGTTTTTAACACACATTATGCTGTTTTCCGGGGTTATATCCATGATCTGTCTTCTGTGGAAAGAATACAAAAGAAATGAAGCGGAAGAAATTCTGGTTTGTCTGCTGGCATTTGCCACATTGGGAGTCAGCGGTATGACAGCCCTTATTTTGTACTGGGTATATTCAATCTACTGGTATGATATGGTCTTTCAGGCAGGAATCTTTTTGTATACATCAATCCTGTTCTGGCATTTGCTGCAAAAAACATCCAGGGACAGTCAGTTCAGGATGGAGCAGCTGGTTTATGAAAAAATGTCAATGGAAGACAGAATGACTGGATTAAAAAACAGGAAAGCATTTGAAAAATACATAAAGGAGATCCAGGAAGGAAAGATCCGGCTTGAGAATGCACTGCTTTTATTTATCGAGATAACAGGACTGAAACAGATCAACGATGTCTACGGAATGAAAACAGGAGATGAATCAGTGCTCCAGACAGCCCGGTGTATCCAAAAGGCAGCAGATAGTGACCAGAGGCATAAGATAGAAAGTTTCCGCATTGGCGGTACGGAGTTTGCTGTGATCGTAATGGATCCCCAGATACAGCCGCAGGAGCTGGAATGCCTCATTGAAAATGAAGTGAAAAAGGAAACGGAAAACAGGTATTATATTTCTTTACAATTCGGATATGGTTATATGAAAAATGAGGATGGTACACGAAATACAGTAAGTGACTGGAAACGTCAGGCAGATCACATGCTGCAAAGAACAAAGGGGGCTATTTATGATGATGTATAATGCAGATTTTCTGATCGCAGCAGTGGTCATATTGCTGTTGGTTTTGAGAAATTTCCTGGATCAGAAAAGGGCAGAGGATTTAAATAGCAGGGTATTTCTTTTCTTTGTAGTTATTGGGATCCTGGATGTGATCGCTGAATTAGTAAGCAATTATTATATAACTTCAGGAGATGGGGATTTTGGCCTGGCGGCAGTGGTGACTACAACTATTTTTTATCTGTTTCAGGCATTGCTTCCATATGCGCTTCTTTGTTATATTATGACATTGCACGATAATAAGCTTATTTCGGTGAAGAAGATGCTGCTGGCGGGTCTTGCAACTATTTTACTGGCCAGTATTGTGCTTACCAATCCCTTTACTGAAAAACTGTTTTATTTTGATGTATCAGCCGGATATGTGGAAGGACCATGGTACAGACTGATGTATTACAGTGCTCTTTTTCATCTGGCAGTGATTTTGATCCTTGTTATCTCCTGGAGAAAAGAATTTGGCCCTCAGAAAACAAAGGTGATCCTGGATATCCTGATCCTGTGCGGATGCGGGGTAGTGATCCAGCTTTTGCATTACCCTCTGCTGATGACAGGTTTTGGCATGAGTCTTGGAATACTGGCTCTGTTTCTTACTATCAATAATCCAAATGCGAACCGGGACAGCCTTACAGGAGTATATAATCACCTTTACCTTACCAGAAGGAGCGATGAACTGATTGCAGCAGGAAAATCCTTCCATATCATCACAATATACCTTTACCAGCTAAAGCATATCAATAAAGTTGCCGGAGTTGAAGGCGGTGATCATATTCTGCAGCTTACAGCAAAAAAACTGGAAGAACTGTGTGGAAGCCGGGTTTTCCGTATTACGGGAAAACGTTTTTTAGTTCTGACTATGTCATTGCAGGAGTGTGAGTATTATATTACCCAGATAAAGAAGAGGTTTGAAACAGATATGCAGTTGGATGCAGACAGCAGTAAACCTGCAACGCCTGTGATCCTCAGTGGGATCGTCCATGGGCAAAAGCTTGGCACCAGCGGGCTGATGTTGGAATATGCAGAGTATCTGGAATCATTATCTATGCAAAATGGCATGATAGAGGTGATACAGGATGATCAGCAGACCATGGATGGCTTTTTATATAATAAAAAAGTAGAGCAGTATCTGCACACGGCTATTGCCCAGGATCTTTTTGAAGTATATTATCAGCCGGTTTATTCTACAGAGAAAAATGATTTTGTTACACTGGAAGCATTAAGCCGTCTGCATCATCCGGAGTTAGGCTGGATCGCACCGGATGTTTTTATACAGATCGCAGAAAAAAATCATATGATCGAACAGATCACAGATCTGCAATTTAAACGCGTCTGCATGTTTATAAATGAACACCGGGATCTGATGAAGAAGCTCTTTAATATAAAAGTAAATTTGTCTTCCCTGGATCTGATGCGCAGTGACTGCAGCAGCCATTTTATCCGTATGATGGATGATATGGATATCCACCATGACTGGATACAGTTTGAGATCACAGAAACGGTTGCTACGGAATATAACGCAGGATTAGGAATGGTAATAGATGGGTTTATGGCTGCCGGGGTCAGACTGTGTCTGGACGATTTTGGTTCTGGATATGCAAACCTGAATACAGTCATGAGACTGCCATTTTCTGCCATCAAGATAGACAGAACCCTTCTTTTTGATATATGTAATGATAAAAAACGTGCCATGTTCTATCAGAGTATTGTTGAAACCTTCCACCGGATGGGTTACAGCATAGTTTCAGAAGGAGTAGAGACAGAAGAGGAAATGAGTCTGTTAAGCAGCTGAGGTGTAGATATGATCCAGGGATATTATTTTTCCAGACCACTTCCAGTGGATGAGCTGCTTAAACTGCTGAACATGTGATGTTTTTCCTTTTCCGCATACATACGCTGGTCTGCAAGGATACGGATCTCATTAGCAGTAGATGCATCATTGGGATAGGCGGCATATCCGCAGCTGGAACCAACATACAGAGTTTTTCCGTCAATATCAAAAGGAGCGCAGAGCTGGTTTTGTATCTGTTCCTTGATCCTGCAGCAGAGACTTTCATCAAATTCAGTACACACTACCAGGCTGAATTCATCACCGCCGATGCGGAAGGCATAGTCATTGCTGCGGATACAGGACTGAAGCCGGTTGGCAGCTTCTTTTAAAAGCTTATCTCCCATGTCATGACCATAGGTGTCATTAACAGGTTTAAAATGGTCCAGATCCAGATAGAAAAGTATGAAAGGGAGCTTTTGAAGTTCCTTTTTATGCAGTATGGAGTTAAAATAGCGCTCATTATATAAACCAGTAAGGCCGTCGGTGTTGGCAAGGTTTTCTAACTCATGCTTCTGACCGATATCCTGGGCGATAAGCATAACTTTTTCCAGTTCATGTTCAGAATCCCATTCAACAGGGACAACATGCATGACCAGGTATGTATCAATGGAACGGTTGTAGTATTCAATTTTAAAGATATCATCCTCTTTTTTCAGTACACAGCGCAGATAATCTGGTGTAAGGAGATGGTTCATCTTTTTATTTTCCGTATCAGTCATCACCAGATACTGACGGGAAATATTTTTAACCAGATCATCATAGTATCCGGTTTCTGGATATATGGGATGCTTCAGCAGGTTTTCGTGATATTCATAGCGGTTGTTTTTTAAATCTCCTACAGCAAAGCGGTCAACGATCCTTCCAAGTCCTGAAAACATCTGTTCCGTAAGTTCTTTGCGCTTTAGCAGGATCATTTGCTCATGTTCTTTCATGCGCAGCCTGGAATCCATCAGGACAAAAACAGTACCTATAAGAAGCAGGGCGATACATCCGTTCAGAATCAGGATCAGGACAATGGTAATGAACTGTATACGGCGCATACTGGCATCCACAACATCATTATGGATAATGCCCACTATGGTCCAGTCATTGATCCCGGTGGGCTCGTATACCAGATAATAAGTTTTTTTGTTGTAACGGCACTGGAGACTTCCGGTAGAAACATTCTTAATATTCTTTTTCAGGTCAGTTATCTCAGTTTCTGTCATATCCGTATACTTGTTTAAAAAATCAAAGAGATTAGATATGTGCTGGAGAAATTCTGTTTTGGGTTCAAGGGAAAGAAGGACATTGCCGTCAGATGTAAGGATGTAGCAGTCACTTTGTCCCTGATAAATATTACCTGCGATCAGCTTTTCCACTACATCATTATTATAGCTGACAGCAAGTCCGGAATAGGTTATGCCATTTATGGTATATGGAACATCCATGGGAAGTGCAAATACGATCCGGCGGTTGGAGTCACTTGCAATATAGCTGGAAATAACAGGCTGGCCGGTTTTATACATATCCAGAAAGATCCCCTGTATATTTGGGGCATTTCCGTCCCGTCCTGCAGCAGTTATAAAATCACAGTTCTCATTAAACATATAAAAATCCTGATATTGCCAGGCATCCTTGCGTCTGGCAAATTCATACCAGAGAGTTTTCATATTTTCGGCATCATCCAGGTATTGCAAATTATTGCTCCAGTCAGAAAGTGCATTCCAGTTGTACTGGACAAACATAGTAAAGGTTTTGTCTACCTGCTCATAAGTAGACAGCAGGTGACGGGAATTTTCTTCATAAATACTTTTTTGGACAAAATTGTTGTAAACAATGCTCACGAAAAGAAAAAGGGATGCCAAAACAGCTCCGGCCAGTATAAACAGTTTGGGTGTTTTATTCATAAATACGGGAGCCTCCTTCAGTGTTGGTGCTTTTCTTGTTGGTTTTCAGGTTTCCTACTCATGTTTTTGGCGGGCCTCAAGTTCAAAATTCCTCCTGCAAGCATGCTTGCATCAGATTTATAACCTTTTGCCTTTGGTATCATAAGTATATCATATTCTGGTGTTTTTTTCGATTATGAAAAGAAGAGTGACAGTGGTTTTATGCAGAAAAAAACAGAGCTGCTTTTGTACAGCTCTGTTAAAGATTGCTTTTTTACTTTGCTTTGGCAATCGCCTGTTCCATTTCAGAAGCAGAGATAACGCCAATGGTCTTATTGGCAACCACGCCTCTTCTGAAATAGAGAAGAGTTGGTACGCTCATTACCTTAAAACGGGTTGCAAGATCCATGTCTTCGTCAATGTCAACTTTATAGAAATGAACTTCCGGGTGGAGTTCTGCCATTTTTTCTACAGTTGGAGCCAGCATTTTACAGGGACCGCACCATGTAGCGAAGAAATCCACTACTACCAGATCATCACCAGCGTTTACTGCCTGGTCAAATGTTTCAGATGTTAAATGTGTAAGTGTCATATAAAAAACCTCCTTGTATCTGATTTTGATCATTTAATTTTATAGCACTTATATCATACCACAAAATGAGGGAAAATTATGTAATAAAATTCTCAATTAAATATTAAATATGTTATCTATAAGCTGCAGCACCACTTCCGCCACTCCCGACAAAAGCATTACATGGATGGGATTCATTTTAAAGCGG
>OMCD01000710.1_pt1 | contig 22951 bp, 23 predicted proteins | sample 1674171 | NCBI WGS metagenome assembly OMCD01 (sample SAMEA103958149, study PRJEB25191) | human gut metagenome | biome: human-associated habitat [ENVO:00009003]; feature: intestine environment [ENVO:2100002]; material: feces | place: Germany | collected 2013/2015
ATACAAATAAAATACATTATAAAAAATATGATCAAGCTATAAAATCTTTTAAGAAAAAAGGAAATACTTATACAAATAAAGATTACCAAATTGTATTAACAAAAAATAATATTAAAACAATTTACATAGGATCAAGGTGATAAAAAATGAAAAAGATAATATTATTAATATTAGTTGTTTTACTAACAGGGTGTGATATGAAAATAGTTGAAATGAAGCACTATGAAATAGATAAAATTCCCTACATATTTCCTTTAAAATATAAACAAAGTCATGAATCAAATGACTATTATCATTGCTATCAACTAGATAAAAATAATAAAATTACTTTAAAAGCAATAGATGTTGAAAGTATGTCTAAAAGAAAAGAGGTTTATGCATTTTTAAAAAATGAAATATATCAAACATATCATACAGAAGAAAATGTTAAAAAAAGAAGTTATCAATCAGATAATACAGATAAGCCAGGTTATAGATATGAATTTAAAAATAAAAATAATAAAAAAGCAGGTGGACTTGTTTATGGAACATTTGCGACTAAAAATAAAGTCATTATTTTTAGTTATGAATATACTGCTGGTAGAGATGAAGAACATGAATCGGAATATGAATATTTGATGAGTGATACAAAGTATGAAAATTATGATTAAGGCACATGAAAATGTGTCTTTTTTAATAGAATTCCATCTTGATAACAATTTATCAGAGGACTATAATATTCGCGGTGAGAAATATGAAAGATTATGGCGAAGTAGAACAGAATGTTGAACAATTAGAAAATGAATTAGAAGAAGTAGAAGAAGAGCTTGAACAAAAAGAAGAAGGCTTTCTAGAGTGTGAACGTTGGCGTTGTTTCTTATTATTGATTACTGTAGGTGGATTCTTTGGTGCTTATACTTTTTCAGTCAAAGGTGGCGTTTTCTGTAATGCTCAAACAGCTAATATTGTTTTATTTGGGATGGCTTTAGGAAATATGGATTGGTCGAGAGCGGCTTATTTATTGATTCCTATTAGTTCTTATTTTATTGGAACCATGGTTTCTGAATATTTAGCTTTAAAAATAAAGAAATATAGAAAATTAAGATGGGATACTATTTTAATTGGTATTGAAATTATAACGGTTATTATTCTTGGATTGTTACCAAGTAGTGTTCCAGATCAAGTCTTTCAAGTAACAATCAACTTTATCTGTGCTATGCAGTTTAATACTTTTAGACAAGCAGAAAAGGTTGGGATGGCAACAACTTTTGTCACAAATCATATTAGACAAACAGGAAGTTTCTTTGTTCGTTGGTTGAGAAAAAGACATGAAAAGAAATATTTAAATCGTTCTTTAAGACATTTATGTATGATTTTATGTTTTATAGCTGGAGCAATTTTTTCAACTGTTTTATGTGCTTATTTTAAAGATCGTGCAATTTGGGGTGCCCTTATTTTCTTAGTTATTTTACAAGGGAACTTATTATATGCAGATTTAGTTAAAGAAAAAGAATTATTAGATCAAGTTCCAAATGGGCATTAACGCCCGTTTTTTCTTGTTTAAATCGTGTATTTCATGTATTATTATTGTGCTATGAGTATAAAAAATTAACGGAGGTAAAAGCTATGAATGAAAGTATGTTAGATAGATTAGTATCTATGGAAAATAGATATGAAGAATTAGGTCATATGTTGATGGATCCAGATATTGGTACTGATATTAAAAAAATGACAGATGTTACAAAAGAACAAGCTTCTTTACAAGCTGCTTATGATTTGTTTCAAGAATATAAAGAAGTAAAAGATGGTATTGATGGTGCTAAAGAATTAATGAAGGAAAATGATCCTGAAATTAAAGAAATGGCAAAAATGGAATTAGATGAATTAGAAGAAAGAATGCCAGATATTATTAAAAAATTAGAATTAGAATTAATTCCTAAAGATCCAAATGATAATAAAAACGTTATCATGGAAATCCGTGGAGCTGCTGGTGGAGATGAAGGAAACATCTTTGCGGGTGATTTATATAGAATGTATGTAAAATATGCTGAAAGCCAAGGATGGAAAGTAGAAGTTATGGAAGCTGAAGAATCTGAAGCTGGTGGTTTCTCACTTATTTCATTCAACGTGATTGGTGATGGTGTTTATGGTAAATTAAAATATGAATCTGGATCACACCGTGTTCAACGTGTTCCTAAGACTGAAACACAAGGACGTGTGCATACTTCAACTGCAACAGTATTAGTTATGCCAGAAATGGAAGAAGTGGATGTACAAATTAACAAAAGTGATTTAAGAATTGATACTTATCGTGCAAGTGGTGCCGGAGGACAACATATCAATAAAACAGATTCAGCTGTTCGTATTACTCACTTACCAACAGGAATTGTGGCAACAAGTCAAGATGGACGTTCTCAACATGATAACCGTGATAAAGCAATGAAAGCTTTAGTAGCACGTGTTTATGATTACTTCCAATCTCAACAAACAGAAGCAATTGATAGTGAAAGAAAATCTAAAGTTGGTACAGGAGATCGTGCTGAAAAGATCAGAACTTATAACTATCCTCAAAACCGTGTAACAGATCATCGTATTGGACTTACAATTCAACAATTAGATCGTATTATTGAAGGTAAATTAGATGATATTATTACAGCATTAATTAATGAAGATCAACGTCTTAAATTAGAAGGACAAAAATAATGAAAACAGTTAGAGAATTAATTAAAGAAGCCGAAAGTAAATTAGATGATGAACATAAAGATGTCAATGTCGCAAAAGTCTTATTTTATCATCTTGCTAAAAAAGAACCTCATGAACTTTATTTAATGATGAATGAAGAAGTAGAACCTGAATTAGAAAAAGCTTTTCTTGCAGGAATGGAAGAATATTATCAAGGAAAACCTATTCAATATATCAAAGGATGTGAAAGTTTCTTTGGTAGAGATTTTAAAGTAAATGAAGATGTATTGATTCCTCGTTATGAAACAGAAGAATTAGTAGAAAATATTTTATATCGTATTGATGATTACTTTAATGATTATAAAGAAATTCATTTATGTGATGTAGGAACAGGAAGTGGAGCTATTGCGATTACTCTTGCTTTAGAAGAACCACGTTTAAAAGTTATTGCGACAGATATTTCTAAAGAAGCTTTAGTTGTCGCTCAAGAAAATGCGAAAACATTAGGAGCAAATGTTGAATTTAGAAATGGGGATATGTTACAACCTTTATTAGATACACATGAAAAGGTAGATATCTTTGTTTCTAATCCACCTTATATTCCTAATGATCAAGATATTGAAGCAATGGTTAAAGATAACGAACCTCATGTAGCATTATTTGGAGGAAATGATGGTCTTTATTTCTATCGTAAGATTTTTAAAGAAGTAAAACCTTTATTAAATGATAGAGCTTTATTAGCTTTTGAAATGGGATTTGATCAAAGAGAATTGATGGAAACAGCAATCAAGGAATTCTTTGGAGATTATCCTTTTGAAATTATTAAAGATATTAATGGAAAAGATAGAATGTTATTTATCTATTATAATTTAAAATAATATGAATATAGAAACAGAAAGACTCATAATCAAGCCACTTACATTAGATGATGCTAAACGTTTTAGTGAATATCGTGATAAAGAAGAAGTAGCAATGTATCAATCATGGGATGAATATCCCTTAAATAAGGCTATTAGCCGTATTGAATATTGTCAAAAGCATCCATTTCATGGACAAATTGGTAACTACCAATTTGGTCTTTATTTAAAAGAAAACAATCAGCTTATTGGAGATATCTTTATTGAAATAGATGGGCATACAACTTTTACTTTAGGATATACTTTAGATAGTGTTCACTGGTCTAAAGGATATGCAAGTGAAGCATTAAAGAGTGTATTTAAGGTAATGTATGAAACATATTCTTTTAAAATATGTTTATGTCATGTATATGAAGATAATATAAAATCAATTAAGCTATTAGAAAGAAATGGATTTGATAAAATCCATAAATCTTGGTTTTACCAAGATGTACTTTATCGTAAAATGTTAAATAAATAGAGTTATTCATATTTTTATTAAAATGAGTTAAATGGATAATTCAAAATAAAAGGCATCAATTTAAAGATGTCTTTTTTTAGTGACAAAATATTTAAAATAAACTCTATATAATGATTACGAGGTGGAAATAAAATGGATTTAGTTATCGTCAATAAACAAAAACACGTGCATTATATTTTACCAATCATTATATTTTTTAGTACCATTATTTTAAGTTACGCTAAAATACAAGAAACAGCCTTACCTTTTTTATTACCTTTATTTATTGTATCGTTTTATAGTGGATATCTGTATCTTATATGCTTTTTAACAGCTATTATAGGAATATCGATTATTAATCAAGATACATTTACAATCGTGGTCATCATTACATTATTACTGACCATTTATCTTCTTAATTTTACACATTTATTAAAAACAAAGTATATTTCTTTTATTATGACAGCAATTTTGATTCCCTTTTTCTATGCGAATCATTATAACATCTTACAAACAACAGTTCTTATCATGTTAACGTTGTTTAATTGTTATCTTGATCAAGAAATTATTCCTTTGATTATTCATCAAAATAAAAATGTTTTAAATATAAAAAGATTACAAGCATTAATTGTTGTGGTATGTACTTTGTTTATTAGTTTTATTCCTTTTAATACAACATATACAATGATCTTTTTAAGATATTTCTTATTAATTTCTATTTATTATTTATCAATTGAAAAAGTCATGCCTATTATTTTATATCTTTCTATTCTTTTAATGCTTATAGCTCCATCATTAAAAGATGATGTCTTATCCTTAATATTACCAATGAGTTTCTTTTTTATGATACAACCTAAAAACAAATATCTATTCATGTCTATTTTCTTATTATCACATATTACATTACCTTTTTTTATTAACTATAATTACTTCTATTATGCTTTTGTGATTCTTGTTCCAGTTTTTTTATTTATGATTTCTCCACAATTTAAAAATAAAAAAATAAAGATCAATCCAGAATTTATAGAAATAAGTTATCAAGAACAACTTAAAAGTAAAGCCGATGCTTTTGCATCTTTATTTCATCAACTCACAGAAGTTTTTAAAGAAGAAAATCAAGAAACCCATTTATCTGAATATGTGGGATATGTTTATGAGGATGTGTGTCATCATTGTTCTTCTAAAAAATATTGTTTTTATAGTCAAGAAGGAATGAGTCGTTTAGGTAAGTTGATTTCTAAGGGAATTCAAAAAGATTTAGAGGTAGATGATTATCAATATATTTATCAACATTGTTTAAAGCCGGATGATTATTTAAAGAGTTTAAAGAATCATCAAAAAGGTTATTTTAAGATGTTAAAAGTAAATCATGCACATGATCATTTGAAAAAAGATTTATTTCAAGAGTTTTCTGTAATGGGGCATGTGTTTCAAAATTTTTCTAAAAAGATAGATGAACAAGATAATGAAAAGAAAATCTTAGAACATTTAAAAGCGTATCATTTTGAAGTATATTATTTAAAGAAAATAAAAAAAGATTATGAAAATTATATGTTAGAAATAGGAATAGAAGATATAGATGAAAAAACTGTAACAGAAGAACTTATTCCTATTTTAGAAAATTATTTAAATGAATCATTAGATCTTGTCTCTATTAAAAAACAACATCTTCAAATAGGTTATACTTCAATTTTATTAAAACATGAACTTAAATATACATTACAACTTGCGAAAAAACAGTATGCTTTAGAACAACAATGTGGAGATAGTATTCTTACTTTTGGCTTGGATGAACATCATTATGTGGCTTTATCTGATGGTATGGGACAAGGTTATATTGCTTATAAGGAAAGTAAGTTAACATTGGATGTTTTAAGTCAATTGCTTAAAAATGGCATTCAATTAAGAGATACATTGAATACTTTAAATACGTTATTAAAGATAAAGAATCAAGGAGATATGTATACGACATTAGATTTATTTGATTTTAATTTAATGAATTCAAGATTAAAAGTAATTAAATATGGAGCTTATGAAAGTTATTTAATAAGAAATCATCAAATAGATGTTTTACATTCACATTCTTTACCAGTAGGAATGGCTTCTACAATGAAGATGGTTTCTTATGATATGAAAATCAAAGAAAATGATATATTGATTCTTACAAGTGATGGAGTAGGAGAACATTTCTTTGATTTATTAAAAAAATATCAAGAAGAAATTGAAAAGATGTCAGTTTATGAAATTGTTTCCTTTCTTTTTCAAAAATCTTTTCAAAAGAAAGATCTAGATGATATGAGTATTATTGTTATTAAAGTGGTCAATAGAAATTAGAGATATGCTATAATACAAGCGGTGAGATTATGTTAGATGAAAGTTTATTAGATAAAAATAGAAAATATCTTGTAGGAGTATCAGGTGGCGTCGATTCGATGGCTTTATTAGATATGTTAGTTAAAAAAGCATACAATGTCATTGTTGTACATTATAATTATCATTTTAGAGAAGATAGTGATCTTGATGAAAATCTCGTACGTAGTTATTGTCAAAATCATCATCTTCCTTTTTATGTAAGACAAGGAGATAAAAAAGAATATCAAAAAGGTAATTTTGAAATGTTAGCAAGAGAAAAAAGATATGCTTTTTATAAAGAAATAGGTGATTTAAATGGGATTGATACGATTATTTTAGGGCATCATTTAAATGATCATTTAGAAACGATCGTGATGCAATTACAAAGACATAACACAAAGGGATATTTGGGTATAAAAGAACAATCTTATGTTAAAAATATGCATATTGTAAGACCCTTATTAAAGTTAAAAAAACAACAACTTATAGATTATTGTACTAAAAATCATCTTGAATATCATGAAGACTATACAAACTATGATACACGTTATACACGTAATCATGTAAGACATATTGATCTTAAAAAATATAATGAACAAGAATTAATAGAAAAGTCAAAAAAACATAATCAACAATATAAAATCCAACAAGCAAAACTCCAACAAATTTATCAAGAATATGATCAAAATCATTTCTTGTATTTATATAAGTTACCAACAGAATCATTAGATCAAATCATTTATTATATGTTAAAAAAAGAAATCTATCCACCACTAATAACAGAAAACTTAGTACAAGAAATTATTAAACAAATCCATTCAAAAAAACCAAATATTGAAATATCATTACCTGTTAATTTTGTGTTCATAAAAAAGTATAATAATGTAGCCGTTAGAAAAAAAGAAATTGACGATACTTATTATGTAAAGTATGAATCTTTTTATAAAGATCAACAATTACATTATTTTTTAACAGATCAAGGACATCTTCACGATGGTGTTTTTCTTTCAAAAGAAGACTTTCCAATAGTTATCAGATGTTTTAAAAATGGTGATACAATCAAAACATCTGGAGGAACAAAAAAGGTCTCTAGGCTATTTATAGATCGTAAAATTCCTAGAGATGAGCGTAAAATATGGCCAATTGTTGAAAATTGCCATGGTGAGATCATTTTGATCCCACATATCGCCAAAAATATCAAGTATTTATATACAAAACCAAATGTTTTTGTGATAAAATATGACACATGTAAGTGAGGTGTAAGGTATGCACAAGGATATAAAAGAAATATTATATACAGAAGAAGAAATTAAGGCTAAATGTGATGAATTAGCAAAACAAATTGATCAAGATTATGCTGGTCAAGAAATTTTATTAGTTGGTTTATTAAAAGGTTCAGTTCCATTTATGGCAGAACTTGCTAAACATTTAAAAAGTGATGTTAAATTCGACTTTATGTCAGTAAGTAGTTATAGTGGTGTTGAATCTAAAACATTAGTTGTTAGACAAGATATTAAAGAAGATATTCGTGGTAAGAATGTTTTAATCGTAGAAGATATTTTAGATACTGGAAAGACTTTATATAACGTTAAAGAAATGTTAGAAAAAAGACATGCTAAGAGTGTTAAAATCGTGACTTTATTAGATAAAGAAGAAGGTCGTGTTTTTGATATGAAAGCTGATTATTCAGGATTTAAAATTCCTAATGCCTTTGTTGTAGGATATGGTCTTGATTTTAATGAACGTTATCGTCAATTACCTTATATAGGTATATTAAAAGAAGATTGTTATAAAAAATAGTTAGGAGATTTTATGGGAAATAAAAAAGGATTGTTGAAGTCTATCCTACCATGGCTTATTGTATTGATGGTTATTTCTGTGGCAATTCCTTTCTTTAATCAAAGTGAATCGTCAGAAATTAGATATGATAAGTTTATAGAGATAGTTCAAAAAGAAAAAGTAAAAGATGTAGAAATCGTTCCTAAATCATTAGTCATTGATGTAAGTGGAACATATTCTAAAAAAGCAAGCAATGGTAAAAAAGAAGATACTAAATTTTCTGTTGTTATTCCAAGAACAGAAACTGAATTAGATTCTTTAATTAGCTTGTTAGATGAAAATGGTACAAAAATCAATGTTGTCAATGATGCTGAAAGAAATCAATTCTTGAACTTCATTATAAGTTTATTACCATACTTGATTTTATTTGGTGGAATGTTCTTCTTCTTGAAGATGATGTCAAATACTGCTGGTGGTAATAACAAAGCATTTGAATTTGGTAATTCAAGAGCTAAACTAGAAAAAAATTCTAAAACACATTTTAGTGATGTTGCTGGAATGGATGAAGAAAAAGAAGAAGTTAAAGAATTAGTTGACTTCTTAAAAACACCAAAGAAATTTGCGGATATGGGTGCTAAGATCCCACGTGGTGTTTTACTTGTAGGTCCACCAGGGACAGGGAAAACATTACTTGCTAGAGCGGTAGCAGGTGAAGCAAACGTTCCATTCTACTCAATTTCAGGTTCTGAATTCGTAGAAATGTTCGTTGGTGTTGGTGCTGGACGTGTAAGAGACATGTTCAAAAAAGCAAAACAAACAGCACCATGTATTATCTTCATTGACGAAATTGATGCAGTTGGTCGTCAAAGAGGTACTGGTATGGGTGGAGGACACGATGAACGTGAACAAACACTTAACCAATTATTAGTTGAAATGGATGGTTTCTCTGGAAATGAAGGAATTATCGTTTTAGCAGCTACAAACCGTGCAGATGTCTTAGATCCAGCTTTACTTAGACCAGGTCGTTTCGATAGACAAATCCAAGTAGCTAATCCAGATAAACGTGCACGTAGTCAAATCTTAAAAGTTCATGCAAGAAATAAACGTTTTACACCAGATGTTAACTTTGATAACATTGCTCAACGTACACCAGGATTCTCTGGGGCAGAACTTTCAAATGTTTTAAATGAAGCTGCTTTACTTGCTGTAAGACAAAATCATGATTTAATTACAATGGCTGATATTGATGAAGCAGTAGACCGTGTTATGGGTGGACCTGCTAAGAAATCACGTAAATATACTGAAAGAGAAAGACGCTTAGTGGCTTACCATGAAGCAGGACATGCTTTAATTGGTTTAACTTTAGAAGATGCCAATAAAGTACAAAAAGTTACAATTGTTCCTCGTGGACAAGCAGGTGGTTATAACTTAATGACACCTAAAGAAGAAACATATTTCCAAACTAAGAGTCAATTAAAAGCAACTATTTCAGGATATATGGGTGGACGTGTGGCTGAAGAAGTCTTCTTTGGAGATGTAAGTTCAGGAGCACATAATGATATTGAACAAGCAACTAGAATTGCGAGAATGATGGTTACTGAATTAGGTATGTCAGAGCTTGGACCTATTCAATATGATTCTGAAAATGGACAAGTTTTCTTAGGTAGAGATTATACTCAAAGAAGTAATACACATTCAGGACAAATTGCTTATGAAATTGATGTTCAAGTACGTAAAATTATTGATGCTTGTTATCAAGAAGCAACAAATATTATTGAACAAAATAAAGAAAAACTTATTTGTATTGCAGAAGCATTACTTGAACATGAAACATTATCTGGTGAAGATATTGAATCTTTATATAATACAGGTAAAATGTTAGAACATCATGATGGAACTTTAACTGAAGAACCTGTTCAAGAAGTTAAAGAAGAAAAACCATCAATTGATGATCAAGATGATTTATTAGATGAAATGAAATAAAGCGAAATTCGCTTTTTTTCATTTAGAAAGGGGATAAATATGAGTACACGAACAAAGAGAATTGTAATCATCTTAATATCACTAAGTATGATTATTCCGATATTTTCTTCCGTGTTCTTTTTATAGAAAAGAAAAATGAAAGATTATTTAGTTAGAGGTTTAGTCAATAGTAAAAATTGTCGTGTTTTTGCATGTCAAACAACTGAGTTATTAGAAAAAGCAAGACAAGAACATGATTTGTGGCCTACAGCATCTGCTGCTCTTGGAAGAATGATGTCAGCAACTCTTATGATGGCTGCAATGAATAAAAATAATGAAAAAATGACTGTCACAATTAATGGTGGTGGACCTATTGGAACAATGATGGCTGTTACATGTGGTGATGGACATATTAAAGGTTTTGTAGGTGATCCACATGTTCATTATACTTATAATGATACTGGACATTTAGCAGTAGGTGTGGCTGTTGGAACACAAGGAACGTTACAAGTTATTAGAGATATGGGGTTAAAAGAACCATTCTGTGGAACAGTTCCTCTTCAAACTGGAGAAATCGGTGATGATTTTTCTTATTATTTCATGGCAAGTGAACAAACACCATCTGTTGTTTCTGTAGGTGTTTTAGTTGATGAAACAAATGAAATCTTATCTTCAGGTGGTTTTATTATTCAATTATTACCAGATGCTACTGAAGAAGATATTTCTTATATTGAAGAAAAAATAAAAGATTTCCCTGCTGTTTCTTCATTAATTCATGAAGGAAAAACACCAGAAGAAATCTTAAAAATGATTTTTGATGATGTTGAAATCACAGATCAACAAGATTTATTCTTTACTTGTGATTGTTCAAGAGAAAAAATGATCAATGCTTTATCAACAATTGGAAAACAAGAACTTCAAAGTATGATTGATGAAGATCATGGTTGTGAAATCACATGTCAATTTTGTAATACAAAATATCAATTTAGTGAGGAAGAATTGCAAAATTTAATAAATCGTTTATAATCACATTGAAAAATGTGATTTTTTTAAAGGAGAAAAAAATGGAAAACAAGAAAAAGAAAATAAAAGTATTAATAATAGGAATTATCTTTATTGTATTGATAGGTGGAATTGTTTTCTATTTAACAAGTCATTTAACAAAAACAACAATATGTAAAGGAAACCTAGATATGATTACAACGGAGAAAGTAGAAGTCATTTCTAGTGATGAAAAAGTTAAAGAAACAAAAACACAAGTCACATATGATTATAGTGATTATATTTCAGATACATATCCAATTTCTTCTTATAAGGATTATATAAAAAATAGTAATAATTTTTATAAAGGTGTAAATGGTGTTAAAGCTTCTTTAAAGGTTAAAGGAAATAAAGTGATTTATACAGTTGATATTCAATATGATAATGAATATATGAAAGATCTTGTAGATGCAGGACTTGTTAGAACTAATGGAAGTTATAAAGATATAGAATATATCTCTTTAAAAGATACTTTAAAAAATCAAAAGAATGCAGGATTGACTTGTAAAGAAAAATAAAGGCATAAGCCTTTATTTTTCTAGGAAATCAACTCTTTATTAAGATAACTTATATCTATTTGGGGGAGGAAAATAGAGGGAATATATAAGTTATCTGTTTATATTATGTACAATTGTTTAAATTATATACAGGAGGAATTAAATTTTGAAAATTAGAGAAATAGAAATCAAAAATCCCGTAATTATGGCACCAATGGCTGGTATTACAAATATGGCTTTTCGTAAAATTGTGAAAGAATTTGGCGCAGGTCTTGTTTATTCTGAAATGGTAAGTGATAAAGCAATTTGTTATGGAAACCAAAAAACAATTGAAATGTTACAAGTAGATGAAGGAGAACATCCTGTGAGTATTCAATTATTTGGTGGAGAAGTAGAAAGTATGGTACAGGCTGCGAAGTTTATTGATCAACATTCTAATTGTGACATTATTGATATTAACTGTGGTTGTCCTGTAAATAAAGTTTTAAAGGCAAATGCGGGAAGTAAACTTCTTCAAAATCCTCAATTGATTTATGATATTGTAAGTAATATTGTAAAAAATGTAAGTAAACCAGTAACTGTTAAAATTAGAAGTGGTTTTGATAAAGAACATATCAATGCTGTAGAAGTAGCTAAATTAATTGAAAAAGCTGGTGCAAGCGCAATTGCTGTTCATGGAAGAACACGTTCACAAATGTATGAAGGACATGCCGATTGGTCAATTATCAAAGCTGTTAAAGAAGCTGTTAATATCCCAGTTATTGGAAATGGTGATATTAGAAGTGTAGAAGATGCCAGAAGAATGTTGAAAGAAACAGGTTGTGATGCGATTATGATAGGTCGTGCAGCACTTGGAAATCCATGGCTTATTAAACAAGTTGTAGAAAGTTTAGAACATGAAACAGATATTCCTGAACCAACTTATAAAGAAAAAATAGCATGGTGCTTAACACATGCTCAAAGATTAATGACGATTGAACCTGAAAGAATTGCTATGTCACAAATGAGAGGACATGCTCCTTGGTATATCAAAGGTTTAAAAAATTCGTCTGCTGTTAAAAATGAACTTTCAAAAGTAAATACGTATGAAGAATTAGAAAAAATTCTTAAAGATTATGAACAATTTTTAGATACATTATAAAAAGCAACTTAACCGTTGCTTTTTTCAATATATTCAATAACTTGATCCAATGAAGATAATAAACAAGCTGTTCTTTCTTTATGTACTTCATCAGGTTCCTTTAAATCAGGAATACAAATAACCGGAATATGTGCTTGATAAGCACTATCAATTCCTGCTTCACTATCTTCTAAAACAAGTGCTTCATTTGGTAAAACATCAAGTTTTTCACAAGCTTTTAAAAAGATATCAGGAGCTGGTTTACCATGTTCAACTTCAAAACCATAAACAATATCATCTATATATCGCATCACTTGATGTTTTTCTAATAAACTTTGTGCACGTTTTTCTCTACTTGATGTTGCTATAATTGTTTTATAATGATGCTCTTTCAAGTATTTAAGAAGTTCTTTAGCACCAGGTTTTAATTCAACACCATCTTCTTCAATATATTTTGCTTCGTATTCATGAAAAATATCAATTGTTTTTTCTATATCATAATTAAGTTGATAGTGATCTTTAATGTAGTTTAATGATGTAATCAGTTGTTTACCAGGATAATCTTTTATATATTCTTTTAAAGTAAACTCAAAACCATAACTCTTTAATAAATCTCGATAACATTTATAAGAAATCATTTCACTATCAATTAATAAACCATCCATATCAAAAATAACCGCTTTTATCATAATAAATCCTCCATACATTATCATTCTAACAAAATCATATATCATATTCTTTCTTTAACAGTTAAAAATAATAAATTATCAAAAAAATCGCAAGAAATCGAAAGCGCTTTGAAATTTTTTTCTAAATGAGAATAATGAATACATTGTAAAAAAATGTGCATTATATTAATGGTGTAAAAAAGAAAGAGAGGAATATATCACATCAACCATGTAAACTTTATTCATAAGGAAATAAAAGATTATTTTTATTTGCATCATGGAATATCATCAAAATATCTTAATGAATACTTTGCACTTATTGCCAATAGAAGTATGAATAAATTAACAGCTATAAAAACAGGGTTATATGAAATTGTAAAATGTAATTGTAGTGTACGCTGGAAAAATTATATCCATAAGGCAAATGTTATTTAATGAATAACACACATCTCGTCTAACATAGCCTTAATATTGTAGTTATGAGAAAACTGGTCTTTTATTTAAAAAAACGTGCTGAGGGAATTATCGAATTAGTTCAAAAAACAGTCGATGAAATGTCACAGGATACTCATGTTCTATCAGGTAATCTTTATCTTGGAGGTTCAACAACAAAAAAATTTTAAAAGTGACTTCTAAACTTATTGAAAAATATCCTAATATTCAATTACATTTCTATAGTAATGATGCAATTGATATTGGAGAAAGATTACAACATGGTTTATTAGATTTTGCAGTGATGTTGGAACCTGTTGATACAACAAAATTCAGCTATCTATTTTTAAATGATAAAACAAGATGGGTGTTTTAATGAAAAAAGAAAGTCTTTATTCTAAATTAGATACAATAACCCCTAAAGAATTACAAACAATGCCTTTGATTTTACATCAACGTTTAGGTCTTCAAGAAAAATTGGCACATTGGGCACAAATGGATTTAAAAGATTTAAAAGTACAAGCAACTTATAATGTTATCAATGGTTCAAATCTAGAATTAGTAAGAAATAATTTAGGTTATCTACTAGCAACAGATGATCATCTTACTAAAACTTTAGATGAAGATATTTGTTTTAACTATTTAGAACCAAAATTAGAAGAATCATATGCTTTGGTATGGAAAAAAGAAGCAACTTTTAGTAGAGTAGCAAGAGCTTTATATGAACAAATAAAAAAAGATAGAAATTAATCTATCTTTTCATTGATAAGTAAACGAATCGTTTTATAGAGATGAGGTTTAAATTCATCTATTGGAAGTGGTTGTTTTTCAACAATTGAAGTAAAGACAGTTGAACTGACAAGTTCAATAATCATAAATAAAGTCATTTCAGGATATTCTAAAGGAATATCCTTTTCTTTTACTTCTCTTATAAATAATTCCTTAATTCCTAATTCTTCACTATCTAATAAATCAGTTAACTTTTCACTATAAAGTCCTAAAGACAAGTTCTTTTGAATAAACTTAAGAATATTAGGACGATCAATTAATTCATTAATAATAGAATCTATAATAAAAACAATTTTATCATCTAAACGATCAAAGTGATGTTGATTGGCTTTTTTACAAGCATTCGCAAAGAATTCATGAGAAGTCTTTGCAAGTAAAACATCTTGAAGTTCATATTTATCTTTAAAATACAAATAAAAAGTTCCTTTAGCAATTCCTGCTTCATGAACAATATCTTGAATAGATGTTTTTTTAATTCCTTTTTCAGTAAATAAATGTAAAGCGGTATTTAAAAGCTTACGTTCTTTTTCTTGTTTATTATCATTTATCTTTGATTTTATATCTTGAATTGCCATTTTAACACATCCTTTTAGAAATATTTTATGTTCTAAAATTTGAAAAGTCAAATAAAAATATAAAAAAATGACTTTTAGTCATTTGTATATTGACCAATGGTCATTTTAGTGCTACTATCATAACTGACCAAAGGTCATTTAGGAGGGTGAACTATGAAAAAGCTAGGAGAAGCAATTGGTAAATTTGTTGTAAAACATAGAATACTAATTGTTATTGCATCAATTCTTCTATGTATTCCATCATTATTTGGATACATCAATACAGATATCAATTACGATATTCTTGTTTATTTACCAGAAGATATTGATACAATGAAAGGACAAGATATATTAGCTAAGGATTTTGATATGGGATCTTTTGCAATGTGTGTTGTCGAAAATATGTCATCAAAAGATGTCTTAGATTTAGAAGAAAAATATAAAGATATTGAGGGAGTTGTCAAAGTTGTATCAGCCAATGATATGATTGGAACAACGATTCCTAAAGAAATGTTACCAAGTGATGTAACAAAACAGTTTAAAAAAGGTAATAGTGAATTGATGTTGGTTACTTTTAAAGATAGTACAGTAGCCATTGATGCAATTACGCAAATGAGAGAAATCACCAGTGATGAAGTTGTTCGAATTGGTGGAATGTCAGCTTCTACTTTAGATACAAGTATTGTTGCTGATAGTGAAATTATTACTTATGTTATTGTTGCTGTTATTTTAGTTTTAATTGTTTTAATGGCATCGTTAGATAGTTATGTTGTTCCATTTCTATTATTAGGAAACATCGGACTCGCAATTCTTTATAATATGGGATCTAATATTTTCTTAGGTCAAATTTCATATATTACAAAAGCCATTGCTGCTGTTTTACAATTAGGAGTTACAACAGACTTTTCAATTTTCTTATATCATAAATATGAACAAGCTAAATTGAAAGTAAAGACAAATGATGAAGCTATGACATTAGCCATTGGTGATACACTTGTTTCTATTGCAGGAAGCTCACTTACAACTATTGCTGGATTTTTAGCGTTATGTACAATGCAATTAACATTAGGTTCAGATATTGGTATTGTAATGGCAAAAGGTGTCTTTATTGGGGTTCTTTCAACAGTTACAATTTTCCCAGCATTTTTATTAGTATTTGATAAACTTGTCTTTAAGACAAAACATAAACCAATTATTCCATCATTTAATGTTGTTAAAAATTTTGTTGTTAAACATTATAAAATTATTTTATTAGTCGCATTAGTTATTGCTTATCCAGCTTATTATGGAAATGCACATGTTAAAAGTTATTACAATTTAACAAAAGATTTACCACAAGATTTAAAAAGTTGTGTTGCTAATAGTGAATTAAGTGATGAATTTGATTTAGTTGCTTCACAAGTTATTTTAGTAAATAAAGATATTAAAGATAATGATTTAAATAAAATGGTTGATGAAATAGAAAATGTTGAATCTGTTAATCTTGTTTTATCACCATCAGAGTTATCAAATCTAGCAATTCCTGATGAAATGATCCCGGATGATGTAAAAGATATCTTTGAAAGTGATCGTTATAAAATGATATTTGTCAATTCTACTGAAGAGATTGCAACCAATAAATTAATTAAAGTGATTGATAAAATTGATCATATTATCAAAAAGTATGATAAAAATGCTATAATGGCAGGGGAAGGTCCATGCATGAAGGATTTGGTTAATATAGCAGATGAAGACTTTAAGAATGTAAGTATTGCATCTATTGGAATTATTTTTATCATTATGTTATTTGTTTTAAAATCAGTTTCACTTCCAGTATTGTTAGTTTCTGGAATTGAACTTGCTATCTTTATCAATATGGCAATCAGCTATTATACAGGTGATGTTTTACCATTTGTTGCCTCTATTGTTATTGGAACAATTCAACTTGGAGCAACAATTGATTATGCTATTTTACTTACAACAAAATATTTGGAAAATAGAAAAAATGGTATTGATAAGATTAAAGCAATGGATAATGCAATTAGTAATTCTGCAGGTTCAATCTTTGTTTCTGGAATGTCATTCTTTGCAGCAACATTTGGAGTAGGAATGATTTCTAAATTGAATATGATTGGATCATTATGTAATTTAATGTCAAGAGGAGCACTTATTTCAATGTTTATTGTTATTTGTGTTATTCCAGCAATCTTACTTGTATTTGATAAAGTTATTATTCATACTTCTATCGGTTTTAAACAATTAAAAAATAATGTAAAAGGGGAATGTTAAGATGAAAAAAGCAAAATTAATCACTTCTTCAGCAGTTGTAATGACAATGGTCATGAGCTCAATTGTTCCTGCCTTTGCCTATTCAAAAGAAGAAACAGTTTATAGTAAGTTAAAAACAAATGGTTCAGAAAAAACAACAGTTGTTTCTGAACATCTTATCAATGATCAAAATGAAACATCATTAAAAAATATTAAAAATGTTAATGGTAAAGAAACATTTAAACAAGATGGTTCTAGTTTGGTATGGCAAACAACAGATGGACAAGATATTTATTACCAAGGTAAAACAACAAATTCATTACCTGTTTCAATGAAAGTAACTTATAAATTGGATGGTAAGAAAACGAAGTTAAAAGATATGCTTGGTAAAAAGGGTAAAGTAGAAATTCAAATTGATTATACAAATAATGAAAAACAAACTGTTGATGGTAAAGAACTTTATGTTCCTTTTGTCGTTACAACAGGAACAATGTTACCAACAAAAACAAATTCTAATATTGAAGTTACAAATGGTAAAGTAATTAGTAATGGTTCTTCTAATATCATTATGGCAATTGCTGCTCCAGGATTATCAAAGAACTATGATAATAATAAAGATTTAGAAAAATTAAATTCTGTAACAATTAAATATGATACAACAAAGTTTAAATTAAATAGTTTAATGTCAGTAGCAACACCATCATTATTATCTGAAACAGATATTAATTTTGATGATTTAAATGATGTTTATGATAGTGTAGATACATTAAATTCATCATTTGATCAAATTATTGCTGGTGGGCAAACATTACAATCAGGCTTAAAACAATATGCTTCTAAATACAGTGAATTTGATCAAGGCGTAGAATCTTTAAAAACAGGTGCAGCTTCTGCTTTTGTAGGATCACAAAAATTAACAACAGGTATCGAAACACTTTATAATGGATTAATTACTTTAGATGGACAAAGTGCAACATTAGTTGGTGGAGCAAAACAAGTATTTAATACTTTATTAACAACAACACAAACACAAATTAATAATCAATTGGCTGCTACAGGAATGTCTATTGAATTGACAATTGATAATTATCAAACAGTTTTAAATGGTTTAATGGCAAAATTACCAGCAGAAAATCAACCATCAATCAAAACAGCTTTAGCACAATTAGATTCATATAACAAATTCTATCAAGGATTACAAAGTTATACAGGTGGAGTTGCTCAATTAAAAGAAGGAGCTAAGAGTGCTGTTGATGGTTCTAAACAATTAAGTGAAGGATTATCTTCATTAAGTGATGGATCTAATACTTTAGTACAAGCAAGTAGTCAATTAAAAACGGCATCAAATCAATTAGCTCAAGGTAGTGATGCTTTAGTTGATGGTTTAACTTTATTTAAAAGTAAAGGTTTAGATAAGATTTCTAGTGTTTTAAATGATACAGTGAAAAAAGATGTAGATACAACACAAAAACTTGTTGATTTAGCTAATGATTATAAAACATTTGCAGATAGTAAAGATGGTGTAGAAGCTAAAACTAAATTTATCATGATTATTGATTCAAAATCTAAGAAATAGAATTGGGTTTCCAATTCTATTTTTTTACAAATTAAGATAAAAGGTTTGAAGATAAAACAATATTTTATTATTATGATAAGTGATTAGAGAAAAATGTTGATTTCATGCGCTTTTTCTTAAGAAAAACACTTTACAAATAAAAAAAATAGTATAGAATACTTACCAAGGAGGAAGTAAAAACTGAGGTTTTGAAGTGAGAGAATATGAAAACAATGATCGAAGTACAATACCAAGAAAAAAATGTTAAAGATGGTGATTTAGATAAATACGTTAAAGAAACTTTAAAAGAACAAGGTGTAAAAACAACAGAAGTTGAAACTTTAAATATTTATTACTTACCTGAAACTGCTAAAGTTTTCTTTGTAGCAATTAAAAAAGATGGTTCTGAATTAAAAGGTGAATTAGATGTTAATGCTATGCCTGAATATCCAGTAGTTGTTAAAAAACCAGCTGCAAAAAAAGCACCAGCTAAAAAAGCTCCTGTAGCAAAAGCACCAGCTAAAGCTGTAGCTGCTAAAGAAGCTAAACCAGTTGTTAAAAAAGCAACAACTGCTAAAAAAACTACTAAAAAATAATAGAGGAGAACCGAGAGGTTCTTTTTTTATGCTTTAAATGTATGATAGATGATAGTTAATAAGTATTTGAAGATTTGTATAGATGATTTAAAATATAAGCAAAAGGGGGATCATATAATGGAATATGTTACATTAAATAATGGTTTAAAAATGCCAATGGTAGGTTTTGGTGTTTTTAGAGTACTAGATAAAAAAGAATGTGAAGAATCAGTTTATCAAGCAATTAAAGCGGGATATCGTTTAATTGATACAGCTGCTGCTTATTATAATGAAGATGCTGTGGAGCTGCTGTAAAAAGAGCAATTGCTGATGGTCTTTGTACAAGAGAAGATTTATTTATTACTTCTAAATTATGGGTACAAGATATGATGGATTACGAAAGTGCCCAAAAAGGAATTGAAGCTTCTTTAGAAAAAAGTGGTTTAGAATATTTTGATTTATATTTATTACATCAAGCTTGTGGTGATTATTTCAGTGCTTGGAGAGCCATGGAAACTGTTTATCAAGAAGGTAAATTAAAAGCAATCGGTGTTTCTAACTTCTATCCAAATATTCTTACAAACTTCTGTGAAGTTGTTAAAGTAAAACCAGTAGTCAATCAAGTAGAACTCCATCCATATTACACTCAAGAAAAGGCATTAGAAACAATGAAATATTATGATGTTATTCCAGAAGCATGGGCACCACTAGGTGGAGGAAGATATAATCCATTTGAAGATGAAATGTTAAAAGGAATTGCAGCTAAATATAATAAGTCTGTAGGACAAGTAATTCTAAGATGGAATGTACAAAGAGGAGTTGTTGTTATACCAAAATCAACACATGTAGAAAGAATAAAAGAAAATATAGATATCTTTGATTTTGAATTAAATGAAGAAGAAATGAAACAAATTTCATCATTAGATATGGGATATTCAGGATCAAGAGCTAAACATTTTGAACCTGATTTTGTAAGAATGGTTTTAAATAATAAGATTCATGATTAATGCACTTATGTGCATTTTTTCATTATTAAAACTAATTTTATCGCTTATATTGACAATAAATTTGAATTAAGTTAAGATAACGAAGTAGAAATAAAGGCAATGAATAGATAAGTAATAATAGCCCTTCATTCAAAGAGAGTCTTGGTTGGTGGAAAAGATAATGAAACTATTATGAATAAAGACTAGGAGCTGCATCTTGGATGTTTTGATAAGATGACGTAAGCCACGTTATAGGCAAGACTATTAATAGATAGTTATTGAGGTTAATAGGGTGACCTATTAATGAATTTGGGTGGTAACACGATTTAGCTCTCGTCCCATGGGATGGAGAGTTTTTTATATTTTAGGAGGAAATTATGGAAGAAAGAAAGTTTAGTGAACAAGAACTTGTTCGTAGAGAAAAAATGCAAGAACTTATTGATAAAGGGATTGATCCTTTTGGTCAAAGATTTGATGTAACTGCTTATTCAAAAGGTATTAAAGAACAATATGGTGAAAAAACTCATGAAGAATTAGAAGAAATGGCTGTTGAAGTATCTGTAGCTGGTAGAATTATGACTAAACGTCGTAAAGGTAAAGTATGTTTCATGCATATTCAAGATAGAGATGGACAAATCCAATTATATGTAAGAAAAGATACTATTGGTGAAGATGCTTATGAAATCGTTAAAAAAGGTGATATTGGAGATATTATTGGGGTTAAAGGTACAGTATTTATGACAAATACTGGAGAATGTTCAATTAAAGTAAGTGAATATACACATTTAACAAAAGCATTACGTCCTTTACCAGAAAAATTCCATGGTTTAAGTGATATTGAAGAAAGATATAGAAGAAGATATGTTGACTTAATCATGAATGAAGATGCTAAAAAAATTGCGTTTACAAGACCAAGAATCATCCGTTCAATTCAACATTATTTAGATAGTAAAAACTATGTAGAAGTTGAAACACCTGTATTAAATCCAATCTTAGGTGGAGCAGCTGCAAGACCATTCGTTACACATCATAATACATTAGATACTGATTTCTATTTACGTATTGCTACTGAATTATCTTTAAAGAGATTAATTGTTGGTGGTATGGATGCTGTTTATGAAATTGGGCGTTTATTCAGAAATGAAGGTATGGATAGAACTCATAACCCTGAATTTACTACTATTGAAGTTTATAAAGCATTTAGTGATCTTGAAGGTATGATGGATTTAACTGAAGGTATTATTTCTAATGCTGCTATGGAAGTTAATGGAACTTATGAATTAGATTATAAAGGACATCATATTTCTTTAGCTCCAGGATTTAAACGTGTTTCTATGACAGAAGCTATTAAAGAAAAAACGGGTATTGATTTCAATGAACATATGTCATTTGAAGATGCTAAAAAATTAGCTGAAGAACATGGTATTGAAGTAGAAGCTCATTTTGGTTATGGACATATTATCAATGAATTCTTTGAAAAATATGTAGAAGAAACAATTGTTGAACCAACATTTGTATATGGTCATCCAATTGAAATCTCACCACTTGCTAAAAAGAACTTAGAAGATCCACGTTTCACACAACGTTTTGAATTATTCATCTGTGGAAACGAATATGCTAACGCATTTACTGAATTAAATGATCCAATCGATCAATATGAAAGATTTGCTGATCAATTAAAAGAAAAAGAATTAGGAAATGACGAAGCAAACGAAATGGATTTAGATTACGTAGAAGCTCTAGAATATGGTTTACCACCAACAGGTGGAATGGGTATGGGTATTGATAGATTAGTTATGTTATTAACAGGACAAGAATCTATTCAAGAAGTTATCTTATTCCCTCAAATGAAGCCAAGAAACAAATAAAACATCGATAAAATCAACGCTTTTTAGATTTTGAATTATATTTAGCTCAAAGTCCGTTGAGAAGTGATGCTCAATCTCTGTTGATTGAAAAAGCTACAGAATTAGGAGTAACTGGTGTTTATCCTGTTATGACAGATAATTGTGCATTGAATAAATCTGTTGTTGAAAAGAAAATTCCAAAATGGCAAAAGGTTATGTATGAAGCATCAAAACAATGTGAAAGAGCTGTTGTTCCAACTTGTTATGATGTATCTACTATTGAAGATTTGTTAGAAGAAAATAAGTTTGACAAAGTTATTACTTTTTGTGAAAGAATTGCTGATAAAACTATTAGAGATTCTTTTGTTTCAAAACCTATAAATAAAGATGATAAAGTCCTTGTTATAATAGGACCTGAAGGCGGTTTTTCTCAAAGAGAATTTGACTTTTTCAAAGATAAAAATCTAGAAATGTTGACTTTAGGTGATTTGATTTTGAAGGCTGAAACCGCAACAGTTGTAGCTTTAGGT
>OMCD01000744.1_pt1 | contig 22445 bp, 22 predicted proteins | sample 1674171 | NCBI WGS metagenome assembly OMCD01 (sample SAMEA103958149, study PRJEB25191) | human gut metagenome | biome: human-associated habitat [ENVO:00009003]; feature: intestine environment [ENVO:2100002]; material: feces | place: Germany | collected 2013/2015
GAAGTGGGTGGGGGAATTATGTGCCTTTATCTAAGCTTAAATGAAAGAGCCGTGAAGCCATAAACCAAGCTTCTTGAAAAATCAAGAGAAATAAAACAATAAATCTGATGAAAATACTTTCGAATGACAAAATTACGGTCCAGATCACAGACCACGGAGCAGAGCTGGCCAGCATCATGGCCAACGGAAATGAATATTTATGGCAAGGCGACATACGCTTCTGGGGACGCCGCTCACCCGTGTTGTTCCCCATCGTCGGACGGTTATGGAACAACCAGTACCACCATGAGGGGGAAACCTACGAACTGGGACAGCACGGATTCGCACGCGACTGTGAGTTCCAGCTGACCTACGAGGAAGAAAATTCTCTGGTATTCAGTCTGGAGAGCAACGAAGATACCCTGAAACTCTATCCCTTCCCCTTCATCCTGCAAATCGGATACCGCCTGCGGGACAACCGTCTTCAGGTGATCTGGAATGTGGAAAACACCGGCGACCGCGAAATGCATTTCCAGATCGGAGGCCATCCGGCTTTCTACTACCGCGACCTCGATCTGAACACCAAGCAGCGGGGATTCCTCGACTTCGGACAGAAGCACCTCCTGCTTCATTACCTCACTCCGGCAGAAAAGGGCTGCGTGAAGCCTGAACATCAGGAGCTCCGCCTGCCCGACGGCATCATGGAACTCACCAGTGACAGCTTCGGATGCGACACCTATATCTTCGACAACAGCCAGCTCCGGAAAATGACTTTGCTCGACCGCAACCGGAAGCCTTACCTCAGCCTGGAGTTCAACACGCCTCTCGCTGCTGTCTGGTCGCCCAGTGCCGTCCACCCCGACGTGCCTTTCGTATGCCTGGAACCGTGGTACGGACGCTGCGACACCGTAGGCTACCGCGGCGAACTGAAAGACCGTGAATGGATCCAGCATCTGGCTCCCGGAAAGAGCTTCACCGGCGGCTATACCATCGTGCTGGAGGATTTATAATCCGTCCTGACCGGCGCAACAGGCCCGGATACAATGATCCCTCTGTTCCCATACTGACACTTACAGCATCAGAACCGGAACAGAGGGATTATTTTTAACCCAGTACGCTTCCCAGATAGAGGAAGAACATACCGATCAGAACCAGAAGCAGGTCAATAGCCTTGCTCCGCAGATTCTTCTCGCGGAAAATCATCGCACCGAACAGGAAAGACACGATCACGCTTCCCCGGCGTACCATCGACACAATGGAAATCATGGACCCGTCCATGCTCAAGGCATAGAAATAGACAAAGTCCGCTGCCGACAGAAACACGGAAATCAGCGGAATGCACCAGTTCCAGTGGAAAGGCGTACTCGTCTTGCGTTTGGGCCACCACAGGAACATCAGCACCCCGCCCATCAGGAAAAACTGATAGATGTTATACCACGACTGGATCACCATGTTGTTAAACTGCTTCATCAGGTACTTGTCGTACAGCCCGCTTGCCGCACCCAGCACCGCCGCCAGCACAATAAAGGCAATCCATTTGTTGTGGGTGAAATCAATCCCCTCCTTCTTGCCCGAACGGCTCAGCAGGAAAAACGATCCGATGGCCAGCAGCACACCGATCCACTGATACACGTTCAGCCGCTCGCCGAAAATCAGCAAGGCTCCCACCAGCGTCATCACCGGACGGGTGGCATTGATCGGTCCCACAATGGTCAGCGGCAGATGCTTCATGCCGAAATAGCCGAACGTCCACGACGACAGCACAATCAGCGACTTCACCAGGATAAACTTGTGCACCTCCCAGCCCGCATCAGGCACATAAAACAGGGTATGCTGCAACCATTCCGGACGGAAATGAGAAATCAGGATAAACGGCAGGAAGATCAGACTCGAAAACAGGGTGTTTAGTCCCAGCACGGGAAGCACCGCATTGCCTGCCAGCGATTTTTTCTTGAATACATCATAAAAGCCCAGCAACGCCGCTGAGCAGAAAGCCAGTAATAACCACATAAATTTGTCTCGTTGAATAACCGGCCGCAAAGGTACGACAAAATCCCCAAAGATTTTGCACAAGTCGCAAACTCTCTCTACCTTTGATCAAAAATACACAGCAAGATGAACGAACAGGTGATCCAGAAACTGAAGATACTGACCGAATCGGCCAAATACGACGTTTCCTGCGCTTCCAGCGGAACCGTGCGCCGGAACAGCCGCAAAGACGGTCTCGGCAACACCGTGGGAGGATGGGGCATCTGCCACAGTTTCTCCGAAGACGGACGCTGCATTTCCCTGCTCAAGATCATGCTCACCAACTATTGCATCTACGACTGTGCCTATTGCATCAACCGTGTCAGCAACGACATTCCCCGGGCCACTCTCTCGGTCTCCGAACTCGTGGATCTCACCATCGAATTCTACCGCCGCAACTACATCGAAGGACTCTTCCTCAGCTCCGGTGTGGTACGCAATCCCGACTACACCATGGAACGTCTGGTACGCGTGGCCAAAGACCTGCGCGAGGTACACCGCTTCAACGGATATATCCACCTCAAGAGCATTCCCGGAGCCAGCGAGGAACTGGTGCGCCAGGCCGGACGCTATGCTGACCGCCTCAGTGTCAATCTGGAAATCCCTACGGAAAAGAATCTCAAGCTGCTGGCCCCCGAGAAAGACCACCAGAGCGTCTACAAGCCGATGCTGTACATCCAGCAGGGCGCCCTTGAAAGTGCCGAGGAACGGAAGAAACACCGCCATGCCCCCCGCTTTGCCCCCGCCGGACAAAGCACCCAGATGATCGTGGGCGCCACTTCCGAAACCGACCGCGACATCCTCAACGTGTCGTCGGCCCTCTACCAGCGCCCCACCATGAAGCGTGTCTACTACTCCGGATACATCTCCGTCAACACCTACGACAAGCGGCTGCCTGCCCTGAAACAGCCGCCCCTGGTGCGCGAGAACCGCCTCTATCAGGCCGACTGGCTCCTGCGCTTCTATCAGTTCCGGGTGGATGAACTCGTGGACGATGCCTCCCCCGACCTCGATCTGGAAGTCGATCCCAAACTGGCCTGGGCCCTCCGTCATCCGGAATTCTTCCCCGTCAACATCCTGACGGCCGACTACGAAGCCCTGCTGCGTGTCCCCGGCATCGGAGTGCGCTCGGCACGGCTTATTGTCCTTTCGCGCCGCTTCTCCCGCATCGGCCTCTACGACCTCAAGCGCATGGGAGCCGTGGTCAAGAAAGCACGCTATTTCATCACCTGCCACGAACTGCCCGACAAGACCATCCTCGATCTCGGACCCGCAGGCGTACGCAAGCTGCTCCTTCCCCGTCCGGCCCGTAAGACCGACGACCGTCAGCTGAGTTTCGATTTCCAGGATTAACCCCTAACCCGTCCGCCCATGACCGTCTTCCTCTACGACCATACCTTCGAAGGGCTGCTCACCGCCCTGTTCGATGCCTACGCCCGCAAGACCTTTCCCGAAGCCCTGCTCACCGCCGGCGAGCCCCTTCCCCTGTTCTGCGACGAGGTACATACCGTCGTGACCGATCCCGAAAAGTCCGAACGCGTCTGGAAAGCTCTCCGCAAGAAACTCTCCGCCGCCGGGCTTGCTTCCGTCACCGGCTGCTGGCTCTCCGAATTGCCCGAAGCCCCCATGCTGCTGATGCGCTACCTCCGCAAGGTATTCGACTCTCCCCGGAACATCGAAACCCACTATGCCGATCCCGATGTCCTGGCCGTCTGGCAGCTCGGCCGCAAAGTCAGCGGCGAACGCATGCGCGTCCTCCAGTTCATGCGCTTCCAGAAAACCGCCGACGGCACCTACTTCGGCATCATGGAACCCCTCTACAACGTGCTCTCGCTTACGGTACGCCATTTCCGCGACCGCTTTGCCGACCAGCCCTGGATCATCTACGATGCCCGCCGGCGCTTCGGCTACTATTACGACCGCACCGAAGTCAGCGAGATCACCTTCAGCGATCCCGCCCAGCAGCCCCTTACCGACGGCATCCTCCGCGAAGACCAGCTCGATGAAAAAGAAAAGCTCTTCCAGGATCTCTGGAAGAGCTATTTCAAAACGGTATGTATCAGGGAACGCCTGAACCCCGTCAAGCACCGCAAGGATATGCCGGTGCGTTATTGGAAATACCTGACCGAAAAACGCTAGAGGAACAGATCGTCCGGATAACTCACGTCCGTGAGATACAGTGCATGTCCCGGCACCGACGTACCGGCACTGCAGCGGTTCTTCTCCTCGATCACCCGGCGGAACCCGTCCACGGTCAGCTTGCCGCGGCCCACCTCCACCAGTGTTCCTACCACAGCCCGCACCATGTTGCGCAGGAAACGGTCAGCCCGGATGGTAAACACCCATTCCCCGTCCCCCGTCTGCTCCCAGCGGGCCAGCATGATCCGGCAGTTGTTCGTCTTCACGTCCGTATGCAGCTTGCTGAAGCTCGTGAAGTCCGTATAGTCAAACAGCGTCTGTGCCGCCTCGTTCATCCGTTCGAAATCCAGCGGCTGGAAGATGCGCCACGAATACCCCCTGCGGAACGGATCCTTCCGCGTATGGATATAATATTTGTACGTGCGCGAAGTTGCATCAAAGCGCGCGTGCGCCTCCGGTTTCACCCGCCGCACCCCGTACACCGCAATGTCCGGCGGCAGCAGCCGGTTCAGCTTGTCCGTCACCACCTCCCCGTCCAGTTCCGTGTCAAAGTCAAAGTGAGCCACCATCAGCCGCGCATGCACACCGGCATCCGTACGTCCGGCCCCCACCACTTCGATCTCCCGGCGCAGGAAGGTAGAAAGCGCCTTCATCAGCGTTTCCTGCACACTCGCTCCGTTCGGCTGGATCTGCCAGCCGTGGTAATTCGTTCCGTCGAACGACAAATAGATGAAATACCGGAACATACTCAACGCGCCGTTATGTGGAAACAACCCTGTTTCAGTTCATACTTCACATAGCAGCGGTCCGCCTTCCGCAAGTCACGCAGCACCTCCGACAACACCAGCTTCAGCGTGTCGGCACTCACGTCCTGCATCGGCCGTCCGTCCGGATCCTCCACCTTCTCAAACCGTTTCCAGCTGATATCAAAAGTCGTTCCGTAGAAATGACACGAGTTCATCGACGCATTCCCGTTGGTTCTCCGCAGACGCTTCACATCCTCCTTCGTACGGGTCACCGACGTCACGATCACCCGGTTCGGATTCAGCCCCTTGCAGGCCAGTGAATCCAGGAAATTCGCCCCGATGGTGTCCAGCAGCTCACTCGCCTTCGGCACCAGATACGGAATAGAGTGCGTCAGCGAATCCATTCCGTACAGTTCACACGGACCGATCTCGTCCAGCCGGTCTCCCAGATTCCGGGCTTCTTCCCGCGAAGCAATCGGCCGGATACCAATTGCCTTGGCCGACTTCAGCTGCACGTCGTTCAGATCCCCGAACGAACGTCTGTAACTCACCACTCCGCGGATATTGCGCGGCTCGTTCATTTTCATCGACATATCCTTTTTCTCGCCACAGCCCGCCAGCACACTTCCGGCAGTCAGGGCAAGCACACAACATACCTCCCAAAAACCTCTTTTCATGCTTATTCAGTTTGCTCGTCTAATTTTCATTTACTCATTTTCAGCAGGCAAAGATAGCGAGAACTTACGAAAAGATCAAATAAAACGGAACATGCTGTGACCTCCGGCTGTGAGCAGAAAGAATCAGTAAGCATTTTTCTCACCATGAACGGCATTCGCCACGGTCTTGTAGATGATATACAGGTCCAGACCGAAACTCCAGTGCTCGATGTACCAGATATCCCCGCGGATACGTCCCTCCATGTCCTTCAGTTCCTTGGTCTCCCCGCGGTAGCCCGTCACCTGGCTCCATCCCGTGATACCCGGCTTCACAAAGTGACGCACCATATACTTGTTGATCAGCTTCGAATACTCCTCCGTATGCTTCAGCATGTGCGGACGCGGTCCCACCACGCTCATGTCACCCTTCAGCACGTTGATAAACTGCGGCAACTCGTCGATGCTCGTCTTGCGCATGATGTTTCCCCACTTCGTCTTCCGCGGGTCATCCTTCGTAGCCTGCACCTTGTCCGCATCTGCATTCACCTTCATGCTCCGGAACTTGTAGCAGTAAAACTCCTTGTCGTTCAGTCCGTTCCGTTTCTGTTTGAAGAAGATCGGACCCGGCATGGTAATCTTCGTGATGATGGTCACAATGATCAGGATCGGGATAAACAGCGTACACAGGAAACACAGCGAGAACACGATGTCGAAAGTCCGTTTCAGTATCTTGTTCCCCAGACGGCTCAGCGGATCCTGCCGCAGACTCAGGTATGGCACATTCCCCATCATGTTGAAATACATGCGGTTCTGCAGGTAATTATGCACGTTCGGCACACTGTAGAAATGCACCAGGTTATTCTCGCAGTAATCAATGATCGGCGTGATCACCTCCCGGTCCTTCGACGGCAGACAGCAGAACAGGAAATGCGTATTCCCGTGCTTCTTCAGATAATCCGTCACCTCCTGCGGCTTGCCCAGATACGGACACTCCTGCGGGAAATGCCCGTTCGGTTCAAAATCGAAATACCCCAGCACACGGTATCCTGCCCAGCTTTGCGACGTCAGTTCCTGATACAGCTCCCGGTTGTTGTCCGTACTGCCCACCAGCACCACATACCGCAGGTTACCACCCTTCGTACGGTATGCCTTGATCAGCATACGCAGGCCCAGCCGGAACACCGACACACAGACCAGCACCGCCAGCAGGTACGCCAGAAACAGCTTCGACCAGGCATCCATATATCCTCCCAGTTGCAGGATTCCCCCGCCCAGGATTGCAAAGAACACCACATTCTTGGTCACACGGGTCAGCACCTCATACGCGAACACCTTCCGTCGGTAAAGAATTACCCCCGTATGCATCGCACACAGCAGGTAACACAACATCAGCGTTGCCACAATCTGGAACTCCGATGCCTGGAGTGTCTTCTCCCAGGCCGTATCCTGTGCCCAATGATAAAATCTGTGAAACAGTCCGCCTACGATACAGGTATCACAGGCAATGACAAATACATTTACAAGCCGGTTATACGACTCTGCAATTCCTCTTTTCATGACCTAGTGCTTTTCAATATGTTTTTTTACAAAAAATTTGGTTACTTCATTTACCCTCTTCCCCGGGAACTTCATACGTTTCAGCTCCCCATTACGCTCCTGATCTCACGCATCTGAGAAGCAATATATCCCGTGTCAGTAGCGTTTCAGCTCCAACTTAGCATAATCCGATTCTAATACCAGCGCCTTGCCGTCCGCCTTCACGATGCGGAACGTCGTTTCCATCGCTCCGATACCGAAAGGCTTCAGCTGCTCCAGCGTGGCATCCTTCTTGCTGTCACTCGTTGCGGCACGCACCTTAAACTCACTCATCACCGCCTCCCGGCCCTCGTCCGTATAGCCGAAGCGACCGATGAAATCCCCGTACCCCTGCGTACCCTGCCGTTCCGCAATTTCCACCACGTAGCGCGTGATCCCGTAGAAAATCCGTTCCGGCTCATACACGGTTCCGTCCTCCTTCGTCGTGAAGCGTTCCAGTTTCCAGAACCCTTCCACGCTGCTGTCCACCGGCTGCTTGGCACATCCCGGCATCAGCAGACAGGCCAGTATCAGGCCCAGCACCAGCAATGCATACACCAGTGTCGCCTTCTTCTTTCCGCTTAATTGTATTATTTTCATAAACCCTTTTATTATTTTCAATCATTTCAACATTCATTTCCGGCTCCCGTCCGGCATTCCTCCGTCGGAAACCGGTCACCGTTTCCGGTATCCTAGCGTTTCAGCAGTTCCCCCGTCTTGCGGATGCAGAACGTACCTCCCGCCGTATTTCCCGGCAGATAATTTCCTCGATCCAGTCCCAGAGCCGCCGAGAAACTCCATCCCGCCAGCTGCTTCGGACGGTATGTCACCTCCCAGAGCGATCCGAACTGCTTGCGCGGCTTGTCCAGCGGTGCCGAATAAGTTCCCCAGTGACGGGCAAACGACACCAGCACCCTCCAGTTCCATTCCTCCGACGGATCTCCCGTCATTCCCAGGTGATTCGCCCGGACACGGTTACTCTTGAACATATTGCTGCCGTCCGTATTATATGCCGGTCCCGGCAGGAACGGATGTCCCAGTCCCAGACCCGCATGCTGCCAGCCCAGATACTCTCCGTTCGTATAATAATTGTCGCCGCCGCTCATCTGCACATCCTGAAACGAACCAGCGATGCCGTCATACAAGATCGGCCCCGTCTGATCCTTGGTATTCAGTCCTTCCCACAGCACCCGCGTCACCCAGCGGTTCTCCGGCAAGGTCACCTCCAGTCCCAGATGCCCGTCCTTCCAGCGGCCATACTGCCAGAACATCTGCGAGTGATCCTCGAAATAATGCTCCAGATACGCCCGGAACTTCCAGTCCTTCAGATAATACGACAAGGCAAAATTCCAGCTTCCGCAATGATTTCCCTGTACATTCTGCAGCGTACTGGCCTGCTTCGGGATCAGCACCTTCATAAAATCCTTCAGACCGTTCGGCTTGTCCTTCACAAACGTCAGGCTGCCGTCCTCATTCTTCCGGTATACCGTTCCGCCGAACTGCGCCGCCGTCAGCAGCCCGAATTCAAACTCCACCGGCAGTTTCTCCCGGTTACCCAGGCGCAACATCAGCGACTTCGAGTGATACAGCACATTCTTCAGCACCGTCTTTCCCGGTGCCGCAAACTCCTCCTGCCAGCCATTGTCCGTAAACATACCGTAAGCGATATGCCCCTTCAGCGACAGCCAGTTGCCCGTGAATCCCAGCGGCAGATACTCCCGGATCTCCCCCCGCACCTGCGGCACGGGACGCGCGTTCATACCTTCCACCATCATGCCGCTGCTGAGCCGTTCATCCTTGTCCAGCGGAAAATTTCCCCGCTCCTTGCTTCCGATACTCAGCGTCAGCATCTTCCACGACACATCCGCATACGCCTGCTGCACCACGAACCTGGCCCGGTCCGGCACCGCCCCGTTGTTCAACGTACCCGCCAGATCCAGTCCGGCTCCCACTCTCCAGTTCCGTTTCAGCGGCTGGTCATAAGTCACTCCCGCCCGGAGCCATCCGCTGTTCGGCCGTTCCGACGCCAGCCCGTAACGGTTGGACGTCATCCACATCGGCACATACTCCCCGGAAGACACGTTCACATCCGCCTCCACCCGGTAGCCCAACGATGCTTCCGTTTGGGCAAATGAAGGCAAGGCCACTGCCAGAACTGGCAGCAGCGCCCACTTTTTCCCAAAAATCATTGATTAGTTTTTATAAGAAAGCGACAACTCGCTTATTTGGTTTCATTTATCATCATCCTACAGTCCTTCTATATCCTCTTCTCTCAGTCCCGTAGTCTTTGCTATCTGTTCATTGTTCATACCCAACGCCTTGAGATTCCGTGCAATAGCTATTTGTATTTCTGCACGACCTTCCGCACGACCTTCCTCCAGTCCCTTTTTCCATCCGGCTTCACGTGCATCCTCTTCCACAATCCGGCTCACACGATATCGATCCAGCGCCTTATCATAAGCGATGCGGTCCTCCATCGAGAGATTAGCCACGGCAGCAAGTTCTTCCAGACGGCTGAAAACCTGTTCTTTCAACGCGTCAGGCATTCGGTTCCAGTGTTGCATATTCTTCAGTGTATAAATCAGTTTGTCATAAAGAGTTTCACACTCCTTGAGTTCCCTGGTAAAATAAGGAAACTGAAGGAAGATCTGCCGGAAGTGCGGATTAACCACCCTACCGTTTTCCCGGTCGGCAATAACGGTATCCGTACGGAATTTTTCTTCCAGTCCCGGTTCCCGGAAGTTCATCAGGAAGATTCCGTACACGGTAGAAAGCCTGTATCTGGTGCCGTAGTTTTCCTGCATCGGCTCTTTCAGCAGAAAATCATCTTCCTCCGCATCATGCCCGTCCATTCTCAGTTCACGTTCCTTCTTTCTTTTTTCGCGCAAGTTCTCCACCTGCCTGCCAATGGCGCGACACATGTAAAACAACGTCCTGTCCAGAAAGCTGCTGTGAAAGCGGTTCTGCATCTCCACGATGATATATTCTCCCGTGTCCGTCAGGCAGTACAGATCGTAGATAATACCCGCATCTGCCATGCTGTCGGAGTGATTCTCCTTGTCCAGGAAAATCAGATTCGTGATACGGTGCTCCCCCGAAAGCAACTCGTTAAGGAGCGTAATAAGCAATTCCTTGCTGGCAGGCTGTCCGAATATAATCTTGAATCCAATATCCGTAAACGGGTTCACAAAATGCCCGCACGTCAAATCCATACCGTCCATAATTTCTCCTTTCGGCTTTTTGATTTTACAAAGAAAGCGAAAAATCGCCAGAAAAACAAATTTCCGGATTATACCCCTCGTTATTCAGTTCCTTCACGGTATACGACTTTCCCTGCGAAACCAGTCTCGGCGGTTCCGACTCACTCAACAAGGCATACACCACATGCCCTACAATGGCCAGAGAAAGCAACAGGCAAATAAGATTTCCGGTTTTCATGGTATATTCAGAATAAAGTTTTACATTGTTATTGGCAGATACCGCCCGGTTCAGTTCCCGGCAGCGGTACCCCGATGAAATCCGGATGGCGGGCGTTCCCCATCCCTGCTTCCGCGAACAGGCTTCCCATGCCTCCCGCAGCGGGTCCAGCAAACTCTCCACACTCTCCGTGATATGCGCCTCTATTTCCGGCGAAGGCGTGTTGTCAATCCCTCTTTCCCTGGCAACCTTCGAGTGGATGCACTCTTCCATGGTGAAATACTTCATAGCATTTATCTTTAAGATTCATGTCCTAAAGATAGCAAGAAAAGATCAGATTTGCAACACTTTATAAAGAAAAATCCACTTAATCCCTGCGGAAAATATCCCGCGTGTACACCTTGTCCTTCACACTGTCCAGACAGTTGTCATAGCGGTTGGCAATGATGGCCTGACTTTGCTGCTTGAATGTCTCCAGATCGTTCACCACCTTCGAGCCGAAGAAAGTACTTCCGTCTTCCAGTGTCGGTTCGTAGATGATCACCTGTGCCCCTTTCGCCTTGATACGCTTCATCACGCCCTGGATGGAACTCTGGCGGAAATTGTCACTGTTCGACTTCATGGTCAGTCGGTACACTCCGATGACACACTGCTTTTCCGAAGCCGGATCAAAGTCACCCCGGTTGTAATAATCATAATAGCCCGCCATCTTCAGCACCTGATCCGCAATGAAATCCTTGCGCGTACGGTTGCTTTCCACGATTGCCTGAATCAGATTCTCCGGCACATCCTGATAGTTGGCCAGCAGCTGCTTCGTATCCTTCGGCAGACAGTAACCGCCGTAACCGAATGAAGGATTGTTGTAGTGCGTACCGATACGCGGATCCAGACAGATACCCTGAATGATGGCCTGTGTATCCAGTCCCTTCACCTCCGCATACGTGTCCAGCTCGTTAAAGTAAGAAACGCGCAAAGCCAGGTAGGTATTCGCAAACAGTTTCACCGCTTCCGCTTCCTTCAGGCCCATGAACAGCGTATCCACGTCCTGCTTGATTGCTCCTTCCTGAAGCAGCTTTGCAAATTCTCTGGCCTTCTCCTCCAGATGTTCTCCGGCAATGGCACGGATCGCCTCGTTCTCTTCGTCCCGACCTTCAATCTGTTTGGGATAGCCCACGATGATCCGGCTCGGATACAGGTTGTCATACAGTGCCTTGCTTTCCCGCAGGAACTCCGGTGAGAACAGCAGGTTGAACTTCTTGCCCTGCAGGGCCGGTGTGTCACGGAACACCTTCGCATACTTCACATACAGGCTGCGGCAGTAACCCACCGGGATGGTACTCTTGATCACCATCACGGCATCGGGATTCACCTCCAGCACCAGATCGATCACCTCTTCCACGTGACTTGTGTCAAAGTAATTCTTCACCGGATCATAGTTGGTCGGTGCAGCAATCACCACAAAATCCGCATTCTTATAAGCTGCTGCTCCGTCCAGTGTAGCCTTCAGGTTCAGATCCTTTTCAGCCAGGTATTTTTCGATATACTCGTCCTGGATCGGACTGATGCGGTTATTGATTTTCTCTACCTTTTCGGGGATTACGTCCACAGCCGTCACCTGGTGATGCTGGGATAAGAGTGTAGCGATGGACAGACCTACATAGCCTGTGCCGGCTACGGCGATAGTATAGTTTTTCAAATCGCTCATAGTATTCTGAGTTTTAGCGATAATAATTAAATTAAATATTGAAATTGCAAAAGATAAATAGACTATTCTTACATTTTATTGAAGAAATATATTCCTTTACATAAAAAAATATATAGTCTTTGATACATTTAACGGACTACGTTTAACCATAGCCAACTCAGTAGATTTATGGGGATATTATAATTTAAAGACTCTGCTTTAAAAACACTAATAGTTTTTTAAGTTATCTATATATTCTGAATAAATCAAAGGATAGAAATAGCATAGGAGATATTAAAATATCTATCATAAGAATTCTTTCTATTATCAGTTAGAAAAGATTATTTTATAATATCCACTCCTTTATTTCTTTCTTATATTCAGCTGGTTGTCCTGCCAAAATACAATTTCCTGGATATTTTTTATTACTTAAGATACTGTTAGCTCCAATAACTGTATTAGGTAAAATATGAGATCCTTTTAGAACTGTACAATTACATCCAATCCAAGTTTTATCTTCAACAATAATTTCTTTATCCTCATTTATCTGTTGATTATCTTTGTTATATATTTTATGGCTATCAGAATCCATCACTAAGCAATTCCATGATAATTGTACATCTCTTCCAAAAATTATCCTCTTATAGCAATTTATAGATGATAAAGCTGAAATAGCAAAATTATTACCTAATACCAATGTAGCATTTTTAGAAACATTGATTTTACTTCCCATGCCAATGTGGGCAGTTCCCTTAAATTCCAATACTGCCCCTTTTTCTAAATTTAAAATAGTATGGGTTGAACTCTGATCCATAATGGGTATCGTATGATATCCCAATCTAATCATTGCTAAATGTATATCATCCGGTAGAACAATTCTACCTTTCATCTTATAAATCCGAACATTATTAGCTAACCATATAGGTAATTTTAAAGCTTGTTTAAATGATAAATATCTAAGATTAAAATAAATAGTTCTTGGCAGTGACAATAGAATATTGATCATATTTTATATAAACTATAGTTACAAGCATCATCAATGGCACTTGAATTACTTGTCATTACAATGAATTTATTTTTCCTTGAATATATTGATCAAGAATAAAGCGTTACCGACGATATATCTCCGCCACATTCTTTTCGGTTCTTTAATCAGGCGGTATAGCCATTCCAGACTATGCTCCTGCCACCAGAGTGGAGCACGCTCCACCGTACCGGCAAAGAAGTCAAACACCGCACCGATATTGCCTACGTGACAGTTCACCTTCAGATCCTTCCAGTGCTGGTACGTCCATTTTTCCTGCTTGGGAGCCGTCATACCGATCCAGAGCAGATCCGGATTAGCCTGATTGATGGCCTCTATAATCTTCCGGTTATCTTCGTCACTGAACTCCGGCTTGTAGGGAGGTGAATAAGATTCTATCTGAATATTGGGATACACCCCCTTTGCCTTTTCTTTGATGAGTGCCAGTACCTTTTCGCTGCTACCCATAAAGAAACACTTACCTCCGGTCTGGTTCAGCCGGTTCATTTCAAATTCAAAGAGATCCCATCCGGCAATACGTTCCTTAGGTTGGGATTTTGCCTTCAGCCAACGGCACGCCATCACGATGCTTGCACCATCGGGAATCAGCATATCTCCTTTTATCAAGGCCTCGGCAAAGGCTGCATCCTTCAATGCCGTATTATATGAATGGGCATTGATCGTATTTATGAGCAATTTCCCCCCTGGCAAAGTATTCAATGACACTCTGCTTTCAAGGATATTCAAGTCTTTCAGTCTCAACATATCCGTATGATAAAATTTTCACAACTAATAATCTGGATTTCAATTAATTTCTGGAACCAGAAATCTCCTGAAGAATATTTTTTAATTTACATTCAAATTTATTCAATGTAAATTTACGATTCAGTTTTTCTTTTCCTGCGATCCCCATCGCCTTGCAAAGAGCCGGCTGCTCTATTAATCTTTCAATCTTTTCAGCTAAAGCCTGTGGATTTTTTCTCTCTACCACATAGCCTGTTTTTCCCTCATCAATGATGGCAGCAATACCTCCTTCCTGCGTACTGATGCATGGAAGTCCATGTTCCATTGCCTCTAATAATACCAAGGGAAAACACTCATTATGAGTTGGTAATACAAAAACATCAGCTTTCTGAAAATATGTTTCTTTTTCATTTCCATACTTACCTCCGTATGCAGAAATGCAATTTCCCATATTAAACAGGTGTATCTTCTGTTGGAACTCTTCTTCCGAAATATCACTCCATTTACCTACAAAGTGACAATGAAACTTTTTCCCTTTTTCCTTCAGAATCCGACAGGCTTCCACCAGATCCCAAACACCTTTAGCCTCCATCATGTTAGAAAGGAAAAGGATATTAAATTCCTTGTGATTGATACGAACTGGCAGCTCCTGTTGAACCGGTATTCCATTGGGACAGAAATACACATCTTTTTCTTTCACATATTTGCAGATATCCTGATAAAGAGGTTTGGCCAGAAGAATAACTTTCAGCTTCTTAAAGAAATGTTGATATAACCAATTATCCAATATCCTATTTTGACGGGTTGCGACTCCTTTGTTGTGGTAATGCACCACCACCTTCTGCCCCATCGCTTTCAACATCATGACCACTACAAAGTCCTTATAAAAAGCTCCTCCCTTGGCATTGGGAGTTACATAGCAGAGATCGGGTTGAAAAGTTCTGACTTCTGTCCGAATCTTTCCTAACTGCTGGATAAAATCCCGCAACTTGCGGATTCCCCCTTTTCCAATATCCTGCAAATTCTTTGCAAGTGTAAGATTGAAATATCGGCAATCGAAAGCCTCATTGATTACCCAGCTGTCATGAATATATTTCCCCATCATGGCTGCTCCATGTACAGGAGGAGGCATGTGAAGAATAAATAAAAATTTAGGCATCATTTACGACATATAAAATTTTTAATAACGATTGCTGGTATTGAAAAAATAACACTCCATTTCAATCCCAACATGGGATACAAGCATTTAAAAATATATGCATTTATTCTTCTTTTAGAAGAGCCATTGAGCGGTTTATTACAGTTTACTGCATCATTAATAAGATATTGCACTTTTTCTATATCAATAGCTTTAAAAATTTGTTCTCCTTTAAATGTATTTATCATGCAAAGTGATACACCTTTATTGGTATCTGTTTGGATACCCAACTTTTCTACTCCCCAAAAATCCCCTAATGTAATATCTCCATTACGCTTTTGTTGAGCATATTGACAAGAATAGCAACTATCTCTGTTGAATAAATTTGTAAAAAAGCCTTTAAGGTATAAATCACTATTTAATTTTCTACTATATATGATTGTATCTTCTTTACAAATAGAAAACTGATAATGAGTATTTTCTCTGAATTTGATATTATTGAATGTCTTTTTTAGTACTGAAAGTGGAATACTATCTTTTAATATTTGAACAGATGGAACACCATGACATATTAAATCAATAACAAATAAATTAGAATTTTTATCTTTGAAAAAACTTCTCACTCCAGCCGTCTGACATGGGGTACCAATAAATAATACTTCTTTATTAGTTTTTAAATCTATTTGCATCAAACGGTATATCCCCGTCATATCGCTTTGTACATATTTGGACCCTCTTAATTTTTTCAGATCCTCAACAGTTGTACATCTTATATGCTTAAATGAAAAAGGGGGAATAAAAGCACATCCATATACAGTCCCCCCCCTATTGATAAAATATTCAGAGAGCGCTGTAGCAACTCCACCAGAAGAACTTTCCAACCTTAAATAATCTTCTTTTCTCCATGCTGCCCATACAGATTTAGGTTGATTTAATAAACTATTATTATTAAATGATGGACAAACTTTTATACAGGCATTGCAATCAATACAACTCTCTTGAGTCACCAGCGGATAAAAATGTCCTAATTTGTCTTTTCTTGTTGTAATACATTGTTTAGGGCATTTATCTATGCAAGCCATACAACCATAACAATCCTTAACTTGACTTACATTCATAACAATTGACTAATAAATTGTTTTGATTTTATTGTTTCTGCTTTTATAATAGAATTAACTTCTTCATAGTTAATACTCGCCTTAATAGAAGTTTCATACATAGATTTATCATTGATGATGAAATTTTTCAAATTAAACAATGACATGAGACTTTCCATTCTGGAATTAACTTTATGGCGGTTACGATTAAAAACAAATACAGGCTTATTAAAAATAATTGAAAATGCAGTACCATGAAACGAATTCGATATAAATGCATCGCAATGATAAATCAATGAAATAAATTCTTTAGGGCCTGCATTATTAAAGTTTCTATCAGCATATGCGAGAGGATATGTATCATTTATAGCATATATTTTCAAATTCTTTTCTTTTGCATATAGTAAAGCAAACTCCTTCAAATCTTTATTCTTTTCAAAGTCATAGATGAGAAGATATTTTTCTGTTTTTGAGAATGGTGTCATTAACTTTATCCACTCCTCTTGAGAAAGAAGAAAAACAGGATCAAGTACCCATGTACCTTGCACACCTATTTTATTTAATATCTCAAGACCATGATATTCACGTACAGAAACTGCTTGAAATTTTTTTAAAGATTTCTGTATTCTTTTTAAATTCATATCATCAATATCAAGATATGAAAAACTTGCAGCATATGAAGCTTTCTTCCCTTTATGCACAAATTCAAGATAAAAAGCAGGATCTCTTCCTGCCTCATAAAATGTATTCCATATCTGATCACTACCTACAAAGAACAAATCAGCCTCAGGTGGATTCATTTGAAGCTCCTTATAAGTTAAATATTTATGGGATGTCTCTTTTAAGACTTGATGATTAAAAATATCAAACTTTCTTTTTCTCTTCAAAGTTGTTTGTCGTTGTAAGAACTTCAAAATTCTATATATAATCCTAGTAACTAAGAACTTACTCATTGAGGACTCAGGATTTACCCACTTATAATTATATTTTCTTGTAAGGTAATCCGGTTGATAATTTATGATTTCTACCTCATTCCCTAAATTTGAGAGATAAGTTTGTAAAGCATAAGCTTGAAGCGATGCACCAAAATTATATACATCGTATGTCGTAAGCGTTTTTATTTTCATTAAAAAGAAATTTTTAATTTTGTTCAGGATTTCTCTATTTGATTAATTAACCCATTTACATATTCCCAAAAAGGAAGTTGCATTTTACTTTTCCTTATGGCGAGAGGATATCTTCTAAGTGGGGTTTCTTTTATACTTTTTTGTAATACTTCTACAAATTCCTGTTCATTATACGGATCAAATATATAACCGTTCATACCACTTTCTATTAAACAATTTGAACCAGCTTTGTGAGAAACTAATGCAAAACATCCACCAATTAAAGCTTCATTGGTTACAGCTCCGAATGCTTCTTGAGTGCTTGGTAATACAAACAACTCTGCTATGTTATACCACGCATATAATGCTTCTCCCTCTAACCTTCCTGTGAAGATAATATTAGGATTATTACAAGAAATTTGTTTCAGTACATTTTCTTCTTCTCCACTGCCAACTATAACAAGTACCACATTAGGATTATTAAGTTTATTAAAAGCTTGAATTAAGAATTTTACATTTTTGAGAGCTACTAAACGTCCTACAAATAATAATATTTTTTTTTCACGCAGCTGATATTGGTTGATATATTGTTGACTAGTAGGTAATGCTTGTTCATACAATCCGCGCACTCTTGTTTCATCCTGAATAATAGGAAAATAAATTCCTTTTTTATATTTCTTCTGAAAATAAAGAGAAGCTCGTGGTTCTACATTTATAATGTTATTAAAATAAGGTATTAAAATTTTTTCTGCCCATTCATGCTTTTTAGAGAATTGATTATTATTTGTAAGCATATCATAACTATCATCTATGATACTCAATATTTTATAGTGTTTTCGAAATATTTTTTTATATATTATTGTCGCTATACTTGCGTATCCACATTCTGATACTAAAACAATATCAGGAGAAAATTCTCGTATTGCAGCAAATATACCTTGTCGGATTTTAAAATACGGAATCTTATAAAACTGATCTAAAACAATAGGTTCGAATTCAAGCTCCTTACTGATATTTTCATAGTTAAATTTTTGTGAAGTTAGATTTTTTTAAAAGTGTAAAATTTTATCTCATAAAAATTTGAAAGGTAATTAAATAGATCTATTCGATAAGGTGCAACAACAGGATGGAACACAAGCAACTTCTTTTTCATATCTCTTATTTTTACTGCAATATTTTCAAATTCCAACTCTATACTTGAGGATTTTATATATAAAAAACAACCTCAATAGATTTATCATAAATCTAAGAATATTAAATTTTTCCAACAATCTATAAGAATAAATTTTAATGCAACCACAAATAATAGTTATTCCATATTATAACTAATAAATTCATCTATATCTAATTATTTTTATAGGGTTACCGCCAGCTACAACTGAATCTGGAACATCCTTACAAACAACACTTCCTCCCCCTATAACTGTATGATTACCTATTTTTTTACAAGGAGTTATTAAGCACTGCCTTCCTATCCAAACGTCATTACCAATTTCAGTTCTTCCTTTTTTACGATAAACACCTTGTTGTATCATAGGAATATCAAGTCTTTCAAAGCCATGAATACTATTATCCATAAAATGACAATGTGGCCCCATCATCACATTGTCACCTATCTTTATATCATTAGGAACATGGCAATGAATACCAATTCCACTATTATCTCCAATCTCAATATTATATCCTTTTCCAAAAAACGCTCTATGTTCAATATTGACATTTTGCCCACAATATTTAAATATTTTTTTTGCACAATATCTTCGTGATATTTTTCCAATTTTACCTATGTACTTCATATCAGAAGGTGGCAAGAATTGAGCAAATCCATAATAGAAAGCCAAATAAAAAAATCTAGTAATCAGCATAATAACATATTATTAAGATTATCAAAGAGTATATTTAAATGGATCATAATTAAATTTTTTTCGCATAAACTCTATTACATTAAATAATTGTTTATCATTAAATTTATCCCCATCATTTATTGTTGACAATTTTTCATTATTAAAGATAATCCATGTAGGTACAGATATAGAATCATTGGCACACAAAACATTAAACCCATTTTTCCTTACAATTGCATTTAACCATATATCATCGGCTAACGGACATACTTTATTTATGATATTAATAGGAAGATTGGCGTCTTTTAAACTACCACAAGGAAATAATGTTCCACCTCCAGACCCAAAAAAGATATAATTCCCTTTTTCTCCAACTTTCAGCCTAGATTTTTCCCATTGTGAATAGGCCTTTATTGAGCAATCATTATTCCATATGATTCTATTAGTAAATTCCGCAATAACATAATTTGGCTCTTTTTTATGGAAATATAATAAATTTGAAATTAACTTGGAATGATATATAATATCATCATCTATTGTAATAATTGTTTTATCAGGAAAATCCCTTATAGCGTACCAATATTTTTTATGACTTCTATAATCATCAGGCTCTAATTGAATTTTTATAAGATTCTTTCTCTCATAATTTAGTAATTTTGAGGGAAGTTCATCTTTACTCTTAAACTGATCCTGTGATAGATACAAAACAATAATTCCAGGCTGAATTCGTTGTCGAAGTATACATTCAATCACCAACCAAACTTTATGTATTCTTTTAGGAAAGGAGGTAAAAGAAACTACAACATCTTCTTCTATTCTATTTCTTTTTAACTTGGATGGGAACAAACGAAACCATAATGGCAAAAATAATGAAGCTATATAAATACTTATTTTAGAAAAGTTCCCTATAAGTTTATTAAGGAAAAGATTAGAAAAAGGACGATAATCATAATATTTTAAAAATATATCCTGTATGTACATAATATTCTCCATTTACTTTAAACAAAGTTCTATTCAAAACGTATCCACATATTCTATACAAATTCAATTCTAAAGTATTTATATAAATCTATCAAAATAGACATAAATGATTCCTTTTTAAAATAATTAGAAAGTTCTTTTTTGTATGCTTCTTTTGAAAATTTTTTTAGATTACATATTAAATATAATACACATATTCTTTTCTTAGAAAGATGGTGTTGATTCAATAGGTCATTAATTCTCTTTGCAACAAACAACCTAATCATTTCTTTTTCTAAAGTTTTATTGTGATAAAGAGAATTTTTATTTACTGTAGATACATAAATAATTTTATCCACAAACGCGATTTTAGTTGCATTAATACCATAAAAAACGGAAAAGTAAGCATCATTGGCAACAAAAGTTTCATCAAATTTAACATTATATTTTTCTATGAGCTCTTTACTTATCATTTTTCCCCAAGGTACATGGGTATATTTCAGGTTATTTTTATTCCGTATCTTCTGATAATTAATTCTACTAGGAGTTTCTTGCAACGTTTCACTAATAAGTGATCTCGTTCTATAATATACAATATCTGCGTTACTATTAAAATTTTCATCTAATATTTTATCAAAATCTTTTTCAAAAAAATCATCTGCATCAGCAAATAAAATCCACTTTCCAATAGCCTTCATCAGCCCTTTATTTCTAGCATATCCGGCTCCTTTACTTTCTTTAGTAAACACAAATTCTACATTAGAATTAATTCGAAAATTAAAATCTGTTATAGACAAATCACTATTATCATCAATAACAATAACCTGAATGTCATCTCTAAATGGTATGCTATGCAAACATCTTTTCAATGTTTCTATCGAATTCTTGTGTGGAATTATTATACTATATCGTATCATTACTTTTATAAAATTTAATTAAACCTCATCACATAAAAACAAACTTATCACATTTAATACAAATACAAAATATAATCTGACGCATCACTTTCCCTTATTATTTTATCATAATATCTTTTGTCTTGAGTAAAAACAGAACAATAATATTCTAGTCTTTGTGAGCTTGTTTCATCTTTAAAAAGTGAAATGTACCTAGAAATTGGCTGATAAAAGAAAAATACTGTAATAACTATTTTTGTAGTAAAAGATAATCGACGAGTTTCAAACAACAATTTTATACAAAGAAGATAAAACACCAAAAAGTACGACTGAAATCGGTAAAAAATAGGTAATATTGAGGCTGAAATAATATCAATAAAAATATAAATTAATGCTATAAATATTAGATGACCATTTTCCTTGAATTCCTTCCTTTGTAATATTAATTTATATATAAAGTAAAATTGCATCAAATTTTTGAAGAGATTAAATATATTGGAAAATAAATCATTTTCAGTAACACTATAACGTGCAATAGAACCATCAGATAATACGCTTTTAAGCATAGCTTGAAAATGACTGAAACAAAAGATTGAAATCACTAAACCAGCAAAAAATAATAGAATATTTTTAGTATTCATTGTATGCAAAACGATATTAAACAAAGGTAGTATTGCAAAAATAATACCACCAGAATGGTACATAAAAGCAACAAATACAAACAAATAAAAATAGATCCATTTTCTTTTGAAATAAAATATTAATGCTATTAAATCAAAACTTAATGCGAAGCATTCACGCATAGCCGACATACAAGTAGTGAAGTAAGTAACTAAATAGAAAAAAAAGAGCAAATAAAACTTCCTAATGTTTAAATGTTTGCAAATTAAATTATACGAATAAAAAAATAATAGACTTTGCAAAATTTGCAAAGAAACAAAATTATTATAAATTGATTTACATAAGCTATTAGTAATTAGGTATAGAGGTTGAAAGCGGAAACGAACAAAATCAGTCCATGATAAATCTTGTATTTTGGGTATTTCATAAAATGCAAGCATATACTTAGGTGTATCTACGCCAACGCTATATCTTATAGCTATCAAAAAGGCAAGAAACCAGTATACATAATTATATGTAAGTTCATAATTATACTTACTTTTTTTTATATCATATATATATACTAAGTAAATAATAAGAACACAAATATAATGAAATAGATAATGAATCATATATTATAAATCCTTAGCTTAAAATTCAATATTCTAATTAGCTAAATAATAAAAGCCAACAATTCCAATTTCTGAGGAAAAATCTCTAGAGAATTATTTCTTTAAGTTTACAATATTCTTTATTTGTAAGCATTCGGTAAACCACGTATTTTTGTCTCCAACTTCCATCATTAACTTTAC
>OMCD01000745.1_pt1 | contig 22441 bp, 28 predicted proteins | sample 1674171 | NCBI WGS metagenome assembly OMCD01 (sample SAMEA103958149, study PRJEB25191) | human gut metagenome | biome: human-associated habitat [ENVO:00009003]; feature: intestine environment [ENVO:2100002]; material: feces | place: Germany | collected 2013/2015
CAAAAATCAGAAGATAAGGTGGCGCAACTGCAATGTGGGAACGCACGCTGTCTCAGAAATTAGTCCGTCTTTTCTGCGAACAAAAAGTGGTAGACGAATCAAAAGCGGATGCGTATGTCTATGGGTACGAGTTGCTCATATCGTCTGTTGTAAGTGTTTTGCTTGTCATCCTCGTCTCTGCCGTGTGTGGTGATGTTCGATACTCACTTTCATTTTTGATTGGGTTTATCCCGCAGAGAATCTACATTGGTGGATATCATGCAACGTCGCACACCAGATGCTATCTGGCATTTACCGGACTGGCACTTATCTGCATTTTGCTGAGTAAAGTAATTGCAGCCAATCACCTTTTTCGTATCCTGACAACAGCAGCTCTTATGGGCATCGCTATCTTTTTCTCTCCGATAGAAGCAACGAATAAGCCTTTAGGCAAAAAGAAGCGGTTAAGCTATAAGATGGTCGCATCTGTTCTTTCGTCAATAGATTTCCTGTTTGCCATTTTCAATGTGCTTCCGGACACCCGCAGTATAACGGTATACTACATTTCAAAATGGGTTTTAGTGATTTTTGCAATCATTCCGTTTTTTCAGAAACAAGCGAAGATATCCTAAGGTACGAGGGCGTTCATGTGTTTTCAGAAGATGAATGCTCTAAAAAATATCAAACGGAGGTAACAGAAATGAAAAAGATTATGTTGCTCTTGAGCAAGGTCACTTGCATTATGGCAATGGCTCTCGCAGTCTTGAGCGTGAACAGCACCTGTGGCTTTACGGCATATCAGCCGGATGTCCCGGAATCGCTTGAGCATGACTGAAATTCATATGAAAGGTAAGATAGCGATACTCTTACGGGATATATTTCTTGATAATTTTCTAAAAGGAACTGTTCGATTATGTTGGAGCTGCTTTCATTCATTATGTTGATTGTTCGTCAGCTTTTCTATATTCTAGGCGTCCTTGCATTTGGAAAATATCTCTTGAAAAAGTGAGAGCATCGATAATCAATGTACTTCGGAGGTGTTTCCGATGCACAGATGAGAGTCCGTTGTTCTATAGGAATGCATGAAAGGAAAAAACAAAATGAAAACAAAAACATATTTGCGTTATATTTCCTGCGTGTTAGCGGTGCTGCTTTGTGTTGCTTCCATTATGCCCATTGCCTTTGCAGATTCAACAAATCATGGCAATAGCGAATCTCTTTTGACAGGATCAAATTATTCTGTTTCGTACTCGATGAATGGAAAAGATGTTGTTGAACAGCTTACAATTCGTGATGGAGGTATCACACGAATTACGCGTACGGTGCATCCTAATGATGTGATGGACATTGTTGTTGTAGGTGCATCTGGTGAATCAACAACATCAACTGCAAGAAGTGACTATAGCTTGTTCTATGAAATTTATCAAGATCAGCAAAATTACAAAAACGGACAGCTGGCACAAATTCCTGCACTCACTGGAAGCGAGGTGACAGGGTCGCAGTTCAAGCACCGCTATGTTGGCACAAGTGCAACCGATACGGTTTATGCTAGTGATTTGCGTAAATGCAAAAAAGCATCTGATGTAGCCAGTATTTTAGCAACTGCATGGGGAAGCACACCAGCAGCAGTTATTTCTTCTACAGCATCGTTTATTTTCGATCAGATGCTTCAGAGTATGTCCTCGGACTGCTATAAAGTGACAATATCTTCTATTACGTATGAAGTCCTATTTTCCTATGACAATAGCTACTATACACATTGCTATCATCAAACTGTCAAGGAATATAAGTCAAATGGCTCTTTGATTCGGTCTAAAACGGATTATTATCAGGCCATTGGTGGCTGATAGTGACTTCAAAGAACAGGGAGAACATGTAATGGGATTCTTTAAGCAAAAAGGGCCACTCCAAAGAGATTTCTGCGAAGTATTGCTATATGTTGTGGCTTTATGGGCATTGAAGCCAGCAAGCCTTCAGGATATCCTGACGGTGAATCAATGCGATGGAATGTGGTTCTTTTCCGCAGCATTTTTTGCCATTGTTTTTGTAGGAATCGTTTCAGATTATCTTCTGATTACAAATCATTTCGTTGCATGGAAAGCAATACACGGCAATGTCAATCAAACAACATTTCAGGAACTTCAGAAATTTGCGCTGTGCGAAAATCAAAAAGTTGCTATTGAGCCAAAGTTGGCAAGTTGTATTTTAGTGGTTTTGGCAGGTTGTTTAACAGCGGCATTCGTATGGTTCACATTTATTTGCCGATGAGCATACACCTGAGTTGAAAATTTGCGGCTTTATAGTGTGATGAGGTGGCTGTTAGTGATATTGCTTTTGATCACGATGATGCCAATATACTAAAATTTTGTAAGAGGTGATTCCAGTGCAGAATTAAGCGAAAAAGAATCCAAATTGTAGCTGGGTGACTTGTAACAGTCAATAAAATATAAGGAGCAAATCGACATGAAAAAGATGACCCGAAATGAATTCCTTAAAATGGCTGGAACGAGTGCTGCGTTGGTTGTTTTCAACACAGTTTTGATGCCTGCTGCTGTTGCAGTTGAACCAGGCGTTGTAGCACTTTCTTCCAAAAAATCTAGTATCGAAATTGATAAAGGAACAACTGTAAACTCTGCAACATTCAAACTTGTCCCAATTTCTCGCGAAACCTTCTGGGGCGATGCTGGTTCATGTACACTTGATTATCTGTCTGAAGGGTATATCCAATGGACGATTACCGTTCCGGGTGCAGTAATTGTTTCCTTTGAAGGTAACCTGCATTTCAATAAACTTGGTACACCCTTTGGAACCTTTGATCATGCCATTTCTGCATACGGCACAATCGGTACGGAAGATGTAAAATATGGACTCTCTAAAGGAAAATGGGAGGTTGAGTTTACTGGAATTGCTACTGCGGCTAACGGCGATATGTATAGTGTCGTTGATGGCGCAACATTAGCTTTCAGTGTCACCAAATGATTCTGCCATATAATCTACGTATTTGATTTTTACAAAATAGCTTATCACATAGAACAAGCCCCACCTGCAGTAGATTCTTCGATTTGGAATATCTATTGTAGGTGGGGCTTTTAGATAAATTTATTTATTCAAGTTTGCCTTTATGTCTTTAAGGAGTTTTTATAGAGAGATAGCTTAAAAAACGATGATATCACAATTGCTGGATTTCTTGTTCGGCCAACCAAGCGAGTTTATTCCAGTTGTTTACACGACACCGTTTGCCGATAAATTCCAATATTTTTTTGTGAGTTTCTTTTGGCAGAGTATCGCCATTATGACATGCAAGAAATGTAAAAGGTTTAGGGATGTCTTCTTTTTTATCGGCCAATAATAAAATATATCCGATATACTTTCCCTGTTCAGATATCACATAAAATTCAGGTAGACAGTTTTCTTTACTGCTCTGAACAATTTCTTTAAAAATGTCTAATGGTATTTTTTGGGGAACAGCAGAGGCATAGACGTATTGAATGGCATTATCTTCATTTTTCAACCATGTAATCTCCATACTTATCTTCTTTTCCTTTTTGCAAACACAGTTAAAGCATTAAATATATTGTTATTATACCACATTTGTTGTGTGTTGGACTATGATTTGAAATTATTTGGCATTTTAACCAGTTTATCAAATGACTTATTGTGCGAGTAAGAGAATTTTAATCATAATCATTCGCTTGACCAATTTGTAACACAAAATACGTTACAATGATTTTCGGCGGTAGCCATGAAAAAACGATGACACTCAATCCTCCGTGTCAACCCCACTGTAAAGTAGCGGGTTGAGGATGTTCTGAGGCAGTTGGGCATCCTGTTGGCGACGGCAGAGCCATCCGTGAACCGGGCTTCCACTCGGTTGGTGTCTATGTTGTAGCGGAAGGAAAGCAGTTTTTGAGAGTGATTATGGTCGAAATTCTGATTTCGTTTCATTTGAATAGCTCCTTTAATGATTTTGAAATTTGATTTTTGACGAGATGAGGTCTCTTTTTTCTTTCTCTTGAGTCACCTAACCGCACTACCCCGCATCGCAGGCGTTCACCACCTCAGTCACATCCGGGGCATTCATCAGCTGTTTCAGAATGTCAAACTGTTTCTTCTTGTCCTTGCTCACCACCATCTGCCAGGGTTCCGGCAGAATAGGCAGATCGTCATAGCGCCACTTGGCGTAGTCGGGGTTATAGGCGTCGGCATCGGCCAGCCCAGCCAGGTGGCCCACACACCAGCTGACCCGCCAGCCGTTGCCTTCTAAATAGCCGTCCTTGCGGATGTTGGCCCCAATCACAGCGGCCAGACTTTGGGCAACGGACGGTTTTTCAGCGATTACCAGCTTCATATTTATAAACACCTCCATTCTCGTATTTCCTTTAACCAACCCAATAGTTCTTTCGTACACAAATCAACACAAGGACGATTGTCACAGTAGTTACCACAGCCATAACAAGGATGACTGGGGGACAAATGCGAGGGACGGGAAATTACTTTCCCGTCCCTCATTTTGCACGATATAGGAGAGTTGGATGAGGAGTCTGCGATACTGGTCATTCCAGTTTGTCCTCGCTTTCTTCGCCGCCGTCCCCATCATCGTCTGGCTCGTCAGATTCCTCGGTCTCCCAGGAGTCTTCGTCCTCCTGGTCGGTATCATCCTCGCCGTAGTCGTAATCATCCAAATTGTCGTTACCCTTGGTCTTAGGTTTGTTTTTCACCAGCTTAAAGTAGGCCAAAGCGCCGCCGCCACCCAGTAGGGCCAGCACCACCAAAAGAATGGCCGGATTCAGTCCGGCAGGTTTCTGCGCCGGTTCCTCCGGCTCTGCGGTTTCCTCCGGGGTCTCCGGCTCCGGCTCCTTGCCCGTGCAGCCGCTCATATTGGTGGCGCACACCGGGCAGGCGGTATTGACCGTACCGGCTACACATTTCTCCGTACAGTTACAGACAGCGGGCTGCTCCTGGGTAGTCTGACCGTCCTCCATCAGCGCCATCAGATCGGCCTCGTCCACCTGATTCAAGAAGTGGACAGCAGTTTCTTTGTCCTCGTTGGCTCGGTCAATGAGAATGTAGAAGTAGTTGCCCGCCTTGGTAGTGACGGTAATGAGCTGTTTGTTGCCGCCGAAATCATCCACCAGGGCGGCGTTGCCATCCGGGGTCAGGGCCGGACTGTCCTCAGTTTCCTCCACCACCACATTGCTGTCGTTGGTGGCGTCCTCTGCCGGAGGCTGGTCTGTTCCCTGGGCAAAGGCGGTCACGGAAAGGCCCATCATCAGCACCAGAGCGGCGCAGAGGGCCGAAAAGGTCTTGAAAATTCTCTTATTCTTCATGGTCGATCTCCTCCTGTTCGGGGTAGTCAGTAGAGGCAGCGGCCATGCCGGGAACCACTCCGCCGGAGAGCATGGCGTTCAGCTGCTCCGGGGTCAGCCGCAGGGCGCGCACCATCTGGACGATCTCCAGGTTCTCTGCCTCGGTTTTCTGCGCTTCCAGAGTTTTCAGCTTGTCCTGGTACTCCGCGATCTTCTCACGAACCCTGGCAATCTCCTGGTCAATGCGCTGGATTTTGTTCTTAGCCATTTCAATCACTCCTTTTCTCATAAATCGGCCTTACCAGTTCATCAGGCCGTAGCCCTTGATGCACTCATAGGTCAGGGAATAACTTTTGATCTTACAGGCGTCGCCGGAATTGCCTTCCACGGTGTAAACCTGGCTGCCATCTGTGCCGACCACAAGGCCCACATGGTCGGCTCTGCCGTCCAGGTCCCAGTCAAAGAAGATGGCATCGCCGGGGGCGATATTGGCGTAATCACGCCCTCCCCATTGCCCATGAGATTGAAACCAGGGAATGCCTTGGGACTGGCAGGAGGCAAAGCGTGGCTCGGACAGCCCCATCTGGCCATAGCACCAGGACACGAAGCAGGCACACCATTCCACGCGGGAATTGAATCCATACCAGCTCCAAAACGGCTGACCGCCCACATTGCCCACCTGACTTTTAGCAATATCCACCACAGCTTGATTACCGGGGCGGGTGCCGTTGACAAACACCACGCCGGTCAAGTCCTCGGAATTACTCATATCCGGGGAGCCGCCACCGAAAATGAGCGGCTTGTTGCCCAGCGTTTGCCGGTACACCTGATACATCTCCAGCTGTTCCGGGGTCAGCAGCTCCGAAGCCACAGAGGATATGGGCTTGCTGGTGAGCTTTACATTCAGAATGTAGTAGTTGTAGGGAACCTGAACGGTGTAGCTATTGCCCTCGCTGTCAGTCCGGGTTTCTGTCCGATAGCGTACTTCAACTTCCTCTGTGAGTGTCAGCTGATACTGAGCACCAAATACACGCTCCAGCTCTGCCTGGGCGCTTTGCTGGGTATAGCCCTGCAACACAGCAGATAGGTAGGCCGCCAGCTCATGGGGGTCATGCCCAATCATAGCCAGGTCATACCGATACTCGTCATACCCTGGATGGCTGCTTTCGATATTGTCGATCTCGGCTTGCAGCGCCGCTTCCTTGGCAGCGTAGTCGGCCTCTACCGCCACCAGTTCCGGGTCATCTGAAGGATAGGTGGTTCCGGAAATTGCCGAACCAATTCCTTGACTCAACACAGAGCAAGAGGACATGATGTTGAGCAGCATACAGACCAGCAGGAAGATCGCACCCGCAATCAGGAAGCCCTTTTTGTGGCGCATGACAAATGCCCCTGCCTCCTGTGCTTTTTCCTTGACCGTCTTGGCGGCCTTGCCGGTCTTTTTTGCGGTGCTGGCGGTATTTCCGGCAGCTTGACCGGCGCGTTTGGCGGCAGCGTATTCTTTTTTGATAGCCTGTTTCTGCTGCCAGCGGGAAAGGGGGTTGCTGGCAAGCTGGGGATTTTCTCGCAGGGACTTCTGATACAGGGCGTTCACATTGGCCTTTTCCAGCTTCTGCTCGGCCTGGGCTGCCTTGCGGTAGGGCTTCAACTTGTGGCTGCGGTAGCCCTCCCGAACCAACCGTGCGCCGGTCTCGGCAGTCTCCTCGGACTTGTGGGCGCTCTCCACGCCCACATTGTCCTGTTCGGTCTCCCGGATTTCCTTGTGAACTTTTCCCAGAGCGGCATTGGCGGGGGTATCCCGCACCGCATGGGACAGCTTGGAGGGCGGCTTCTTCTTGTCCTCCAGCACCAGCTTGGTGGTCACTTTGCCGGTCTCCGGGTCTACCGTCTTTTGCCGGACCTGCTTTTTGGGAATTTTAGCCTGCGCCTTATCCGCTTTGGCGGCGGCCTTGTCCGCCTTGCGGATGGGCTTCTCCAGCGCCGGGTCAGCCCGTTCCTCGTCTGTAAAGCGCAGGCGCGGTTCCTTATTCAAACCATTCACCCAGCATGAGGGCGTCCGTCATGTAGCGCAGCTCCACACAGACGGCCAGCCCCACAGGGTCATGGAAGGGGTGCTGAAGTAGATGGGCGTAGATCTGCGCCACCACATTGGCCAGCAGCTCGGTCTGGCTGCCTTCAAAGATGATGACAGCAGGAATGCCGCTCATGGCACACCAGATTTCCGTCAGGCGCAGCAGGCCCGCCTCGCCATCCTCATTCAGCTCCATTTCCTGATCTGCCGCCGTGCGGGTCTCGCTGACGGCATCCGCCAGCTCGGTGAGCAGACAGGTGTGCTCACCCTCCAGTGCATCGTCAAAAAACATCATAGTATCCAGTTCAGTGTTGGTTTTCATGGTCATTCATCCTCCTTTTTCAGTTCCTGGGGTTTGGTAGTCATAATGCGATACAATTCTGTATCCTTGGGGAAGTGATCCACAAAAGGCAAGATGGTGGAGCCGTAAAACAGCAATCCCTCACCCTCACTGGAGTGGGTCACATAGCTGAGCTGGTGCGGGGAAATGCCCAGCTGCTTGGCGAGAATCTGCCGGTCACCGCCCGCCTGATTGAGCATATATACGAAGTCGGAGTTTTCAAAGATGTTCTCCACCTCGCGGCTGCTCAAAAGATCTTTGACATTCTGCGTGATACCGGTGGGAATACCGCCCCATTTTCGGAACCGCTTCCAGATCTCGACGGTATAAGCGGCAGTCTGTTCCTCTTTCAGCAACAGGTGCATCTCGTCGATGTAGTAGCGGGTGGACTTGTGGGCGGCACGGTTGATGGTGACACGGTTCCACACCTGGTCCTGGACCACCAGCATACCGATTTTCTTCAGCTGCTTGCCCAGCTCCTTGATGTCGTAGCAGACAATGCGGTTGTTGATGTCCACATTGCTCTGATGGTTGAACACATTGAGGGAGCCGGTCACATAGATTTCCAGCGCCGTGGCGATGTACTGTGCTTCCTTTTCCTCTTGCGCCCGCAGCAGGTTGTAAAGGTCCTCCAGAATGGGCATATTCTCCGGGCGGGGGTCATTGAGATAGGTCTGATAAACCAGCCGTACACAGCGGTCAATGATGGTTTTCTGGACCGGCTGCAAGCCCTCTTTGCCGCCCACGATCAACTCGCACAGGGACAGAATGAAGTCGGACTTGAGGGACAGCGGGCTTTCATCGTCCGAGTAGTCCAGGTTCAGGTCCATGGGGTTGATATAGTTGGTGGAAGTGGGCGAAATCTTGATGACCTGCCCGTGCAGGCGTTCCACCAGGGGTGCGTACTCTGCCTCCGGGTCACAAATGATGACATCATCGGTTGTGAGCAGAAAACAGTTGGCGATCTCACGCTTGGCGCTGAAGGACTTGCCGGAACCCGGTGTACCGAGAATCAGGCCGTTGGGGTTTTTCAGCAGCTTGCGGTCTACCATGATGAGGTTGCTGGACAGGGCATTGATTCCATAGTACAGCGCCTCTTTGCCGTTCTGAAAAAGTTCCTGGGTGGTGAACGGTACGAAGATGGCTGTGGAGCTGGTGGTCAGCCCGCGCTGAATCTCGATCTGATTGAGGCCCAGGGGCAGGCAGCTCATCAGCCCTTCTTCCTGCTGGAAGTCAAGCCTTGTCAGCTGGCAGTTGTACTTCTGTGCGATGGAACTGGCCTGGAATACATTGTTGTCCAGCTGGCGCGGGGTGTCAGCCGTGTTCAGCACCAGGAAGGTTACGAGGAACATTCGCTCGTTCCGGCTCTGCAAATCCTGCAAGAGCTTTTTGGCCTCGGCACCGTAGGTGGCAAGGTCGGAGGGAATGATGTCCATATCGTATCCGGCACGGACGGCTTTTTTCTGTTCCTCGATTTTGGATTTGTCCAGGTCAGTGATCTTGCGCTTGACCGTCTTGATGGCCTTGATCTGGTCTACCGACTGGATATGCAGGCTGACAATCAAGTTGGATTCCATATCCAGAAAATCGGCCAGCATCCGGTCATTCAGCTCCGGCGCGAGAATCTGCAAAAAAGAAACAGCCCCGTATTTTTTACCCATACGGAACTGCTTGCCGGTGCGGAACTCAAACCCAGACGGCGCGATGAAGTCCTTGGTGGACAGGCCGCTGGACGGGAGCCAATCCCAATCGAAGCGGAACGGCAGCTGCTCATCCATGTGGAAGATTCCATGGAGCTGGGCAAGTCTTGCCTTACCATCCAGAGTCTCGGCAGCCACGCCCAGACGCTTGAAGTTATTGAGAATGTCGGTCTCAATACGCTCCAAACGGGGTTTGGCCGATTTGATGCTGTCCGCGTCAATGCCGAAGGTGAGATACTTGGTTTTGATAAGGCCGTTGTTGCCCTTTGCCAGCTGGTTTTGCAGCATGGTCATGTACTCAACCCGGATACTGTCAAAGTCATCCCCCTGGAGAGGAATGGAAATGGCACGGGCAAAAGTCTCTTTAGATGCTGCAAGATTCAAAAAAGACAGCTCAAATTTGATCGAGCTGTCGAAGTAGTTGAGGAAATCACACCAGCCCTCGAAGATCGCTGTTTTGTCCTCGTTCTGTGAGAGCTGATAGTTGATGTCCTGAAATTGAATTGTTTTTGTGTAGTGACCGTCTGATACCCGGCAGATACCATCCGGCCACATTCGTTCATAGGGAATACTGTCCTGAGCCGATTTCTCCTTTTTGTCTGTGCGGTTGGCACGGGCAATGGCAGCCTCAATCTGCTTTCTGTCGGCGCGGGACAGCTTTTTCTTTGTCCTGACCGGCTGCACAGCTTTTTCCTCGGTTTTTCCGAACAGCCGGTGCAGCCAGCTTTTGATTGCCGTGAACAATGTCGTACACCTCCTCGTCAAGATTTGCCTGCCGCTGCAACACGGCATAGAAGTTATTGGTGCGGTACGGGCGCTGCTTGGGGCGGATCACCGTGACACGGATAATATTCCCCACGATCTTTTCCAGTGGCTGGCCGTGCTTCTCATACATGGCGAGCATGAAGAAGGGCAGCATGACAAGCATCATACACATGGCTGCCACGCTGTTTCCCGCAGGCCCCCGAAGCAGGAAGAAAAGCGGTACGCCGATGAGCGCCCCGCCGCTGAAGCAGACCAGCTGCCTCTTGGTTAAATTGAACGCGACCTTGGTTTTGACTTTCGTAAGATCCTTGGGTACGGGTACATAAGCCAATGGGATTTCCTCCTTTCTGGTTAGTGTGCGTTAAACACAGCTTTTGCAAGGCTTCCGGTCTTAAAGAGCGTAAAGCACAACAGGACCGTATAGCCCACACAGCTCCAGATAGCCATGATGATGTCGGATTCAGTGGCGATATTCTGTACCAGCACGGCATAAATCGCCACGCAGACGATGATGAGAAATGCCTGGAAGCCCAGGGCAAGCAGAGAACGCAGATAGTTCTGTCCCATGCCGCCCGATTCCTTGCTCATCATGGTAGCCATAGGGATAGGGGCAACCGAAGTCACAAGGTAAATCTCAATCATACGGCCATAGATCACGATAAAGATACAGATATACAGCGCCCACATGGTAATGCCAATCACAAGAGACTGTGCCCACAGGCCAATCAGCGGCCCCAGGTCCATTTCCATTAGGCGGGTCTCCATATCGCCCATAACAGAGGAGATGTCGATAGATGCGTCAGAACCGATGATACCTGCTGCCTGTGCTACCACACTTTGCGCCATGTCGAATACACCCATGACGATGTTCCAGGTATTGGTGACTATGAGGATAGCGGCAGCACTTTTGAACACCCACTTGAAAATCATCCAGGTGTCCACATCGTGCAGGTTGTTTCGGTCAGTAATCATTTGAATCAGCTCCAGCGTCATCACGATAGCCAGGATCACGCCAGCAATCGGCACCATGATGGAGTTGGAGAGGTTCTGGATCATACTAAAAATGCTTCCGTTCCAGCCCTGGGGGGTCTGGCCTACCTGTGTAGCAATGTCTGCGACCTGCTGATTAACAGAATCGAACATCCCCGATAAGTTTCCCATGATGCCGCCCACCAGCATTTCTTTCAGCCATTGGGTCAGGGCATCCAACAAGAAATCCATACGGTGTCAACCTCCTTTCAGCCGCCCCCGCTTGGAGGCAGGGGCGGCAAGGATTTCTTATGACAGCTTAGCGGCGGGAGCGATCAGACGGTGAACAGACCGGAGAGCAGGGGTACGAGGACCATGCCGACCACGGCGACGCCAGCGCCAGCCATGAGCTGCTTCATGCCCTGGGACTTCGCGCCGGGGTTGTCGTTGCCGTAACCTTCCAGCAGGTTGATGACACCCCAGATGCCGAGACCAGCGCCCAGAGCGATAACGAGGGTCTGAAGAACGGTGATAGCCTGATTGAAAAATGCCATAAATTATAGTTAGCCGGAATCATTTGAAAAGTTTGAATTAGTCATTCATAGGCATACAAAAGCCGGAACAATCTGCCGCCCGGTTTCCGGGGGCTGATTCCGGCTGTCCTCCTTCTTTTATTATTTTTTGGTGATTGTCCGCTTTGTACGCCAATGGCCCCGTCCGGGGCAGTTGAGGCGGGTAGATACGATCACTCCTTTCACAGCGGAACAGATTTACGCACCCTCCGCGTCTACTTCGTACACATCGTAGACTTCATTGGGCTTGAGTTTTAGCCGAGTAGACAGAAACGCCTCAATGTCAAAGGCGTTTTTGGGGTCCGCATCGGCTGTGTATTTGAAATTGGGGTGCTTGGTGATGTCGTACTTATCCGAAAGGAAGGGTCTCACACCTCGAAGCTGTAAAATGCACCGGCCTCCATCCATGACGGCCAGCTCGTCCTGACTCATCAGCTCTTTCCCCAATTTTTGATAGTTGAGCGAGTGGGAGGTTTCCCGCCCACGGCTCTCGCCGGTGTTGTAGGTGTCGATGGTCTCCTTGCCCAGCACGGCGGCCAGCTCCTTGAGGGTAGTCGGTTCCTTGCCACCCAGGAAGATGGAGGTATCCATGTTGCCGATGATGGTGTCGGCTTTGTCCTTGTAGATGGCTTTGAGCTGGGACTGCGCTTGCAGCACCAGGCAGGCGGAGATCTCACGGCTGCGGATGGTGGCGACCAGTTTTTCCAGCCGGGGTATCTGGCCGATGTTGGCACACTCGTCAATGAGGCAGCGCACATGGACCGGGAGCCGCCCGCCGTACACATCATCTGCCTTTTCGCAGAGCAGGTTAAACAGCTGGGTGTAGCACATGGAGATCAGGAAGTTAAAGCTATCGTCCGTGTCGCTCATAATGAGGAACAGGGCGGTTTTTTGGTCTCCCAGGGTGTCCAGCTCCAGCTCGTCGTAGGAAGTGACCTCCCGCAGTTCCGCAATGTCGAACACGGCAAGGCGCGCGCCGCAGGAAATCAGGATGGATTTTGCGGTTTTGCCCGAAACAAGTTGTCAAGGACTTTTTAATCAAATTCACAGAAAAGCCACAAAAAAAGTGCCAGGAAGCACTTTCATGCTCCTGACACTCAGGCAGGTGGGTCACTTGCGGCCACTTAATAGCTCATCGCAAAGGCACGCATATTCCGGCAACTGGTCGATATAGGGTTTCCATCGCCGCTTAATCTCGGCCAGTTCCAGCGGGTCGGCGTCCTCAAAGTCATGGTCGTTTCCGGTCATTCCGAAAACATCCAGTGCAATATCATTCAAGCACTCATAACAAAGAGCAGTTGCGGACTCTATCCTGTTGCCGGTGTCAACATAAACCGGGTCAAGGGATATTGCCAGCCAAACATAGCCAACCTTGTCTGACCAAACCAAATCATAAGCGGTCATTTGTTGGATGTGTTTCTCGAACACTTTGCGGATGCGCTCGATTTCAGTTTTCTCTTTTTCTGTGTACAGCATTTTCATGTCCTCCTTGGCTAAAAGTTTTGGCGTGTACCATCATCAGTTTAACACAAGGCGGCTGGCTTTATCAGCCGGTCACATCTGCTGTATCTCGTTTTTGAGCATACGCTTGATTTTGTCGCTCATGGTTTCTGTGCTGGTATTGCTGAAATGGACATGAACCTTGTAGGTTGTCTTGCCGATTTTCTTTACCATCGCCGGCGTGTTTTCCGGCGCTCTGGACGCAGTAACGGCGTCTGCCACCTGCATAGTACGGGGTTCTTTGTTCATGGCGCTCCTTTCTCCGAACGGGTCTGTGCCGCCCGGTAAAAAATCAGTCGTGCTTACTTTTTACAATGTCTTTTGCTGTCTGTCGGGTAGCACCGGCGTTTTCCTCCCGGAAGTTTTTCCCGGCAAAGAGGATCGGGGCGCACCGTTCCAGGATACGGTCATAGATACGAGCGTGGGCCAGGTCAGGCGGGTTTTTGAGTTCGGCCAGCTTCAGGTTGGTGGTGATAATCATGGGCCTGCGGCTGCGGTAGCGGCTGTCAATGACGAAAAACATCTGCTCCATAGCATATTCGGTACTGCGCTCTACTCCCAGATCGTCAATGATAAGCAGGTCATACTCGTCAAAGCTGGCAATAAACTCCGACCTGTCCTCAGAGAACATCCCGGTCAGGCGGTTCAGAATGGTGGGGAAGTTCGTCATCAGCACCGGCACATCCCGGTCAAGCAGGGCGTTGGCGATACAACCGGCGAAAAAGGACTTGCCGGTTCCCACATCCCCGAACAGCAGCAGGCCGGTGTTGTTCCTGTATGCCTCCTTCCAGTTCTCCACATAGGCGCGGGCCTTGTCCATCAGGAAATTTTGGCCGTTGTCGTTGGCAAAGGTGTAGTCGTACAGATAGCGGTCTTGCAGGCCCTGGGCCTTCCGGCGCTTGATCCGCTCCATGCGGCGCTGCCGTTCTTCAGCAGCCTTGCGCTGCTCCTCAGCCTCCCGCTGGCACTGGCAGATGCAGCGCGGCATAAAGTAGCCGGATTTCCCAAAGCATGGCACAACGGTCTGCCTCTGGCCGCCGCACTTCTTACAGTGAATAAGGCCGTCTGCCGGGTCTATGTACTCGTCCCCGGCCAGTTCCACACCGGCGGCTGCCTTGTCGATCAACGCCCGGATTTCTGCGGTAATCTCAATCATACGGTTTCATCCTCCTTTACGCTGTAATCCCGGTTGCGGGTGGGCGGGGCTGCTTTCTTCGCGTCCTCACCGGCCCAGCGCCGGATGGTGGCGGCATGGCTCTGATACCGCTTGCCGGTAGAAGCCATGTACTCGGACAGCTTTTCGATGTACTGGCCCCATACGGTGGGAAAGCTGGCCTGCAAGTCTGCCATTTCCTCGTCCGTCAGGAAAACATTCTGGTAACGGCCATAGGCGCGGGCGCTCTCACTCTCTCTATTCTCTATACTCTTATCTCTAATATCTAATCTCTTATCTCTAATCTCTGGTGGACAAATGTCCCCCTGGCTATATGGTGGACAAATGTCCACCCCTCCGGATGGGAGCAGTTTTTGACGCTTCAATCGCATACGCTCTTTCTTTTTCCGTTCCCCCTCGGTAGAGGATTGGCCGATCAGCAGTTGGATGTCGGCCATGTAGTAGGCCCCATCGGTCAAAATCTCCACAAGGCCAAATTCAAGGAACACCTTCAAGGCCCGTTCCACCGTCCCCACCTGATGGCGGGTAAAGGTGGCGATGGTCTGGGGCGTGTGGGGCAGATGGTCATTGAGCATGAGGATACCGCCGCTTTTGAGTGACATGAGGTACATTTTCAGCAGCAGATTGGAGTACAGCAGGCCATCCTGCATACTCTCCAAAATAACCATCGTTTCGCTGTTGTAGAAGTTTTCTTTCAGCTTGAGGTAGTAATATTTTCGATTGTCTGACATAGACTTCCTCCTTGGGGTTTATTTCAGGGGTCTGTATGCCTTTAGAGGGCCGTTTTGGGGGCCAGAGGATAAATCTATCAGGCCCCCAGCGACACCCTCGAAAAAAGCCTTGATTTACAAGGGGTTTTCAGCCCCTAAAGCGTGACATTTCGCCCTTTGTTTCCGCTTGCGCTGGGCGGCCTTGATACGCTTCATGCGTCCGGCACATTCCGGGCAGTATTTGGCCCGGTTGGAGCCGGGGGTGAACAGCGCCCCGCAGACGGCGCACCGTTTGGCGTCCAGGCGGTGGAACAGGGCCGTTTCCAGTTCTCTGTCCAGCGGCAGCACCGCCGCCCGGAACCACCGGCACAACAGGGAGTAGGAAATGGACTGGACGCAGACACATTCCTCCCCATCATCCAGCGCGATACAGTGGCCGCCGTCATAGTTGCAGCACTCATGTACCAACCGCCGCGCTCTGCGGTACTGGCGGTAGTCCATGACGGGGACGGGTTCAGGCTTGCTTTTCTTCATGCTGGCATTTCCCGCATCCGCCGCAGTTGCCGCAGCCCTGGCAGGCATGGGCCTCCGGCTCCGGGCCGGTGGGCGCGTCTGCCGATTCCGGCTGCAAGAGGGCAAGGGGCAGGCGGATATTCAGGTGGATAGTGACGGGCAAAATAATTTGCTTCATACAGTGACCTCCTTCAATGAATTTACTGCTAAATATTCGTGCAAAGTATTGTTTTCTTCGTGCAAATGGCATATACTATAATTGCCAGCAGAAAGGGGTTGATCGTATGGCTGGAAATACCACAAACATCAGTATCCGCATGGACGCAGATTTGAAAGCGCAGGCGGACGCACTGTTTACTGAACTTGGCATGAACCTGACTACGGCGTTTAACATCTTTGTGCGCCAGTCGCTTCGTGAAGGCGGCATTCCCTTTGAAGTAAGGCTGGAACAGCCCAACAAGGAAACGATTGCTGCCATGCTGGAAGCGGAAAGGATTGCAAAAGACCCGTCTGTAAAGGGATACAATGACCTTGACGAGTTGTTTGCCGACCTGAAAAGATGAAAGAAACCAAATATACCGTCAAGTACACGACCAGTTTCAAAAAAGACTACAAACGAGCCATCAAGCGTGGCTTGAAGATTGAGCTGCTGGAGCAGGTCGTAGCGTTGCTGGCGATGGGCGAACCGCTGCCGGATAAGAACCGTGACCATGACCTGTCCGGCGATTGGGCAGGCCATCGGGAATGTCACATTCTCCCGGACTGGCTGCTTGTCTACCGCATAGAGGATGATGTTCTGGTGCTGACGCTGGCCCGCACCGGCACACACAGCGACTTGTTCGGCAAATAAACAGTCTGCCGCCGTATGGGGAAACCTGTACGGCGGTTTTTCTGTGTGCAAAAGGGTGTCGTGAAACGCGACGCACCTGAAAGGGGTCGGCAAAGCGCCGTACCCTTTACCGCTCCGGCCCCCGGTCGCGGGGCTTGTCCCGTTCCTGCCGGGCCAGTTGGTCGGCGGCCTTGCGGAGCCGTTCCACTGCTTTCAAATCCTCCCGCATGGATTTCATGGCAAGCGTGTCCGCCTGCTTTCCAGCGGCCAGCTGGTCGATCTCCCGCTGCCATGCCTTCGGGGTGATTGCCTCACCGCTGTCTTTCAGTTCTTTCAGATACCGGGCTGCTGCGTCATACAGGATCAGTTCCCGGCTGTGGCGCTGCTCGAACAGTTCCCGTTTCTCCGGCTTCACCTTGGCAAGCTGCTTATGGACAGTCTTGTACTTGTTGTACTGCGCCCACATCTCCCCGCGCTCGGTGAGAACAGCGATCCGGCGCTCGGCCTTAACGATTTTTCCCCGCAGGTCATAGTAGCGGGTGTTCATATCTGCTATTTTTTCATGGAGCTGCTGCATAGACTGGATGCCGTTTGCCTGCAAAAAGCTAAATAGTGCAGCGCTTTCCTGCAAAGCCCGGATTTTGCCAGTGCGGGTGCGGGGAGTGTTCAACTGCTGCTGGGCCTCCCACAAAGCAGTCAAGCTGCTTTGCTGTGTTTGTGGTTTTTCCGTTTCGGCTTTCGACCAGCGATAAAGACGGGTAATGCGGGCTTTGATTTCTTTCAGCAGCTTGTTGTCGGCGGCGATCTGCCGGTTTACTTCGCCCTTGTCGGTGCGGATGCCGCGCTTTTCCATTTGGCTGGCGGCTGGCCCCAAATGGACAGAGGGGATTTTATCAATGCCCCGGCGCTTGTAACTGCGGTGGTCTACCAGGGTGGGATGACCGGCGGCCTCCAATGCCCGGTTGGTGCAGGCCGCCCATGCCGCCCGCCAAATCTCCACATTCCCTTTGTCGTTCCAGTCGGTGGTGTCCTCCCGGTGGTTCTTCCAGCCGCCTTTCCCGTCCGGGATGCGTTGGCCGTTCTCGTCCAGATCGTATGCCTTGCGGCACTTTGCGCCCCACTGTCCATTTTCTTTCAGAGGCCGGAGCGTCAGCATGATATGGACATGAGGGTTGCCGGTTCCCTTGTCATGGATAGCAAAGTCGGCACATATTCCTTTGTCTACAAAGTTGTCCTTCACATAGGCACGCACAAGGGCAAGCTGATGTTCGCCGGACAGTTCACAGGGCAAAGCTGCCTCAATCTCGCGGGCAAGCTGGCTGTCCCTGGCTTTCTCAATTTGCTCCACGCTGTTCCAGAGGATAGAACGGTCTGCAAATTCCGACGGGGCGTGGGCGGGCAGCATGATCTCCGCATGGACAACGCCGCCCTTCCGGGTGTAATCATGGGTCAGGCCGTCCCATTCATTCGTCAGTTTGGTTCCGCTTCGGTAGGCGGCTGCGGCAACAGCAGAACGGCCCGCGCTGCGCTTGATGATACTGACGGGGATATGACAGAAATCTATGGGGAACACCTCCTTTCAGTGAGGGGATAACAGGCTCCGTGGAGCCGAACAAACGCAAAGCGGGTGTCTGGCTGCGCAGAGCGCACAAGGGGTTTGGGGAGCGTAGCGCCCCATCGCGGACGAAGTACGCAACAGCCCCGGCAGGGCGCACGACACCGGCAACGGTGTATAAGTGCGCCCTTGTAAACAAGGGACTTATGGCGTGTCCCCGGATTTTGGCAGGTTTGCAGTCAATTCCGCAGCCCCCGGAAGATGGGACAGGGTAATCAGAAATGCTTTAACCTCTGCGCCGGAAAGGTTGGAAGCCAGCGGAAAAATACCCTCCAAAATGGCTCCGCGCTCAATCAAGCGGCGGGTGCGAACCCTGCGTTCTTCGTTCCGCTGCTTGTTCTCCAAAATCTTCTTGCGGTTTTCAAGTTGTCGGATCTCCTTCAGGACGTTCTCCCGTTCTTCTTTTGAGGGGTGGGCTGTATTTTTTTCGTTCATGTCAGGCACCTCTTTTCTTTGGAAACGCTCATAGATTGACCATCCATTTCTGTCGAGCAAAGTACCGGCGCAGCCTCCGCAGTGCGGCATGGATGGATTTTCCCGCCTGTGATGGCGTGATACCCTCCATTGCGGCAATATCTTTCACTTTCATACCCAGCATATAGCGGGCGTGGACACGGCGAGCCTGCATAGGCGGCAGGGAAGAAATGGCTTCATACAATCGCCGTATCAGTTCTTCGTATTCGGCTAATTCTTCTTTTTCTATCAGGTAGTCCTCCGGCGATGGCTGCGCCCAGCCGATGGCGGCATTTTCGATTCCATCGTTACAATCAAGGGAGTAAAACGCCTTATACCGGAACATCTTGCGATCTCTGGCGGCCTCGGCCCTCTTATCCAGAAGAAACGCTTCGACGATCTCATCGGACACCTCCACAAAAATGTCCTCTTTGCAAAATGGATAATATTGTTTGAGATTGATGGTCTGCATAGGCATGCCCTCACTCTGTTTGGAAAAGGCCATCATAGCAGCGGCGCATATTCCGCAGCCCCCGGCGGATGGCAACGCTGACCTTACTGCTGTGGACGCCCTCTATCCGAGAGATTTCCGGCTGCTTGATACCGGCGATGTAGTAGGCGTGAACACGGCGGGCCTGTGTCGGAGTGGCATGAGCCAGAGCCGCAGGCAAAGCTGCAATCAGGTGCAGGCGGGTGGTCATTTCTTCTCGTTCCAGCAAAATATCTTCCGGCGATCTGCTGTGTTCCAGTGCGTAATTTTCCAGCCAGCTGTATGCGTCCAGAGAGTAGTAGGCGCGGTGGTAGACTTTCCGACGCTCATAGTTCTCCATCTCCCGCTGGGCCTTATACATCGCTGCCCATACCTCGTCCGTAACATCCACAAACTCGTCATGCCGGTAGTAGGGATACATCCACCGCAGATTGATTGTTTTCATAGGCTTACCTCCTGAAAATCGGAGAGGCGGACAGCTCGTCCGCTGTCCGCCCCTCGCTGAGATAAGGGAAATGATCCCTTTCACTTGGTAGCCAGAAAACAGGTCATTCGTTAAGCCTGTTCTCAAAGAAATTTATAAATTTTTTTCTGACCGCCTCCACACTTTGATAAACAGCCACTTTGGAGCAGCCGCACAGCACACCGATCTCTGCAAGGCTCAGCCCGTCAAGCGCATAGAGCAGGAACCGGCGGCGCTGGGCCTCGGTACAGGTATCCAGAACAGCCATCAGCTCATGCAGCGTTTCCATGTGGCAAAGATATTCTTCCGGCGTTTCTCCGTAGGCTCCTACGCCTTCGGTGGTAATGATGTACTCGTCAAACTCCCGGCCATCCCAATGCCGCCGCTGTTCATGGAACAGGTTCTCCGTTTTGTGATCGGCCCGGTCAAGAAATTCATAGACTTCCAGCGTGACCTCCACAGCCACAGCTTGTCCATTATAATTGATGGTAACTTCCATCTGCCTTTCCTCCATTCAGATTTTTTTGGTAAATCTGAATGGGGCGGCGGAGAACGGCATTGGGGCCAGGGTTCGGGCCATGCTGGCCCGATGTTACGGCCCCACAGGTATGAAAAAACGCCCGGACAGCAGAAAGCTATTCGAGCGCAAAAACTCCAATATTCACTTACAGAATGACAATTTTCGCACCGGCTACCAGACGGGGCCTGTTCGTTGACTGGGCTTTTTTTGACGGTAGTGAAATATCGTCTGAATTTGTCGGCGGTCAATGTGCTTCATGGCGGTTCCCTCCTAAAGCCGCCGTGTCAGCGTGTAGTCGTCACTCCTTTGTTGAGGGCATAAGAAACGGCGGCCTTGGTGTTACTCAAAACCGCCGCAGTACCCGGAAAATCCATTATGGGCGCACGAAGCTGCCTGCCCTGCAACGGTTTTTTTCTTTCCCCGTCTGGCGGGGCAGGATAGCTTGGCTTATTCGGTTTATTCTTGCTCCTGTGCAGCTGCCTCCTTCAGCCGCAAAAAGCTCTCGTCGCTAATGATGTGTTCAATCCGGCAGGCGTCGGCCTCCGCAGTTTCAGGGTCAACGCCCGCTACGATAAGCTGCTCAGTGAAAAAGCAATGGCGCTCGTAGATTTTTTCGGCAACTGCCCGGCCTACATCGGTCAGGTGCAGGAAATAGTCGCTGTCCATCGTGAGAAAGCCGCCGTCTCGCAAGGTAGCCACTGCATGGCACACACTGGGCTTTGACACCTCCATGTGCCGGGCCACATCTACGGAGCGTACCATACCGAGTTTCTTTTGAAGAACAAGAATGGTTTCCAGATAGTCCTCCCCGGACGCATGAAGTTTCATTAAGACCTCCCTTATGCAGATAATTTCTGTTCGGCGTTCCACATGGCCGCATACTTTCCGCCTTTAGCCAGCAATTCATCGTGAGTACCGGCTTCAGCAATCTTTCCGCCAGATACCACAAGGATTTGATCTGCATTTTTGACGATGGAAAGGGTATGAGCAATCATTACCACAGTCTTTTTCTCTTTCAGCAGATTGGCGATGGCTTGCTTTACGGCAAGCTCATTTTCGATGTCAAGAGATGCGGTTGCTTCATCTAAAAGCAGAATTGGGCTGTTTTTCAGGATAGCGCGGGCTATTGAAATTCGCTGACGCTCACCGCCAGAGAGAAGATTTCCATTCTCGCCAGTCGGCGTATCGTATCCCTTTTCCATCTTACGGATGAAGCTGTCACAGTTGGCCTCCCGACAGGCAGCCTCGATTTCCGCGTTCGTAGCATTAGGACGGGCGTGTCGGATATTATCCCGGATGGTATCATCAAAGAGAAATACGTCCTGGTCTACCATAGAAACTTGTTCCAGAACCCGCTCGGCGGCTACATGGTTAATGGGCTTACCTCCAATAGAAATTGTCCCGCCCATTGCTTCATAATATTTTGCAATCAGGTTCAAAATAGTAGATTTGCCGGAGCCAGAGTCCCCGACAATGGCCGTGAGCTTTTGATCCGGCACCGTAAAAGTAGCGTGTTTCAGTACCGGCTCACCGGGCACATACGAAAAATCTACATTGTCAAAGGTGATTTCATGGGTAGCTGTGTGAAGCGGCTCCATGCTGCCAGTTTCCTCCGGCTCATTCATTACACCCCCAATTTTGTTTTTTGAGATCATCAGGTTCTTATAACTGGTGAGATCTACAAAAATCGAGTTAGCCAACTTTGCACAAAACAGGGGTAACATACAAATCAAAAGGTAGTCTACTGTGTTCAGTGTCCCTGCGATCCAAGGTGCATAGGACAACCAGATAACCAGCGGACAGGACAGCCAACTTAAAATGCCAAAGCCCGCACCAATTGGAAGCACCTTTGCTTCGTATACAAAGCTGATCCGGCAAAACTCCCGCATGGCGTTAATAACGGTTTTGTTCTTCATACCGCCTATACCATAAGCTCGGAAAGTCTGAATACCAGAAACATATTCAACAATGCTGCTGACGTTCCCCGCACAAATATCGTTCTTTTCTTTTCCGTATTTCCGTACCATGCGGAAAGAAAGCCACAGGCCGGGGATTAAAAGAAGGTCTGCTATCAGCAGGATAATTCCAGCCGGAACATAAAGCGTCATAACAAAGACAATCAACATCAATGACAGGGCAAAATTCTTTGCCAAATCTCCGACTTTATGGGTCAGGATTTTTTCGTAGTTGTTTACATCGCTTGTGATGGTGTTGATATAATCGCCGGTCTGCCCCTGCGTAAATCGGGACAGTGGGATGCGCTTCAAATGGTCACCCATAAAAAGCCGAATATTCTTACTGACCTCCGCACCGCCAATCTGCGCTTTGGTATAACCGTAGCTGTAAATCAGGATACGAAGAAGAAAAACCACTGCAATTATACTGGTCAGAGCCAGAACACGGTTCATGTCAAATTGGCCCGACCACAAAAACTGCATAACAGAGTAAAGCAGCATAAACAGGCTGCCGGAG
>OMCD01000766.1_pt1 | contig 22021 bp, 29 predicted proteins | sample 1674171 | NCBI WGS metagenome assembly OMCD01 (sample SAMEA103958149, study PRJEB25191) | human gut metagenome | biome: human-associated habitat [ENVO:00009003]; feature: intestine environment [ENVO:2100002]; material: feces | place: Germany | collected 2013/2015
ACTTGGATAACATTCAAAAAAAGGGTTATGTATTAGAGTTTGGGCATCTGTCGCGGGACAAAGGAACAGATACTTTGCTTGAAGTAGCCAAGAAGATGCCAAATACAGAATTTGTGTTTATTGGCTATGGCCCGTCGGTTGATAAAATGAAGGATATTCCAAATGTGAAGTATCTGGGATTTAAGACTGGAGAAGAACTCTATCGCATTATTGCTGAGGCAGCAATCAGTGTCTGCCCGTCTGAATGGTATGAAAACTGCCCATACTCTGTTATGGAGTCGGTACTTTTGGGTACGCCTGTTGTTGGATCTAAAATGGGAGGTATCCCTGAATTAATTGAGCCTGGTAAAACCGGAGAACTGTTTGAAGCAGGTAATGTGGAAGAACTGATGAAGGCGATAAAGAAAGTTCTTCAAACGCAAGATGTATTGGAAAGATATACAAAGAATTGTAGTCAGGTGAATTATGAAACGACAGAGAGCTACTATATAAAACTGATGAAAATTTATCGAGGAGAAAAGAATGCGGAACAAGTTTCTTCGTAACCCACTTCATATTGTCAAAGATTATGAGCTGAGAAAACTGCTTTGGCAATCGGGGGGTGGCACAGCAGTTTGTAAAAAATATCTGAAGTTCAGAGACACCGTTCCTGAAAAGCTGACATTCCCAGAAACCCAAGTGGATGAGCCTATTTGGTTATTCTGGAATACAGGTTTGGAGCAGGCACCTGAGATAGTGAAGACTTGCTATCAATCTATAACAAAATATGCTGGCAGACAAGTTGTTTTGCTTACAGAAAACAATGTGCAGAACTATATAAATATGCCGGATTATCTGAGTGAAAAATTAAAAAGCGGAGTCCTTCCATTAGCGATTTATACAGATTTGATGCGTGTAGCATTATTAGAGCATTATGGCGGGACATGGATGGATGCAACAATACTGCTAACAGATGAAATCCCACAGGAAATATTAAATAGTGATTTTTTTGTATTTCATAATTCACTCGGCGAAGTTGATAATCCCGTATTGTATCCGGTCTGGTTTATCCACGCCAAGCGACATAATAGAACGATTTGTGAGATTCGTAATGTTCTATTTGCCTACTGGAAACGAAATAATCATGTACCAGAATATCTTTTTTCAAATATTGTAATCACACAAATAATGAGGTCATCACCAGAGGTTGAGAAAAAGATGCCTTATTTGAATAGTGACTACAGCGAATATCTGGTTAGAGTATTAGGAGATAAGTTTACAGAGGAAAAATTTAATTGGATTAAGCGACTTACTGGGATACATAAACTAACCTATAAATTAGAACCATCGATTGATAAGGAGGAAACAGTTTACCATTATCTGGTGCGGAATCTATGAGCCTTTTGAATAGTAGTTTCTGCAAGATAAAGGGAGACAATTAAATTATTATGCTGAATGACTACTATCAAAATATTGGCATGAAAGGCTTTATTCAAAGATATGGAATTGTGAATGCCGTCAAACGAGGGGCATTTATGTTTATCAAATTGCATCTTGTCAAGGATTATGAGGTGCGGAAGGTATTGTGGCAGGAGTGTGCTTCTTCCAAGATAAAACCATATTTAAAGTATAAAGACACAGATGTTTATGGGCTTAGCTTTCCCAAAAATGATGTAGAGAATCCGATCTGGATTTATTGGAACAAAGGTATTGAACAGGCGCCGATCATTGTTCAGAAGTGCTATGAATCTGTATGTAAACATTCGAATCAAAAAATCATTTTGCTGAATGACCAAAATCTTGCAGATTACATTCGATTGCCAGATTACATTGAAAAGAAAAAGGATGCTGGACAGATTCCGATAGCGAGATATGCGAATCTAATAGAGTTCGCATTACTGGAGCATTATGGTGGAACATGGATTGATTCCACGGTGCATCTTACAGATCCTATTCCAGATATGATTTTAAATAGCGACTTTTTTGCAGTACGAAATTCACTGCTATTGATAGATAACCCTGTGCTATATCCTGCATGGTTTCTTCATGCAAAAAAGGGAAACAAAACAATTCGAGAAATAAGAAATGTTGCTTTCGCATATTGGCTCAAAAACAAACATGTAATTGAGTATCTGCTACCAAATTTGATTATAACATTGGTGGTGAAGAGTAATCCGGAAGTTGAGAAAGCAATTCCCTATATGAACAGCGATTATAGTGAGTGTCTTGTTAAGGTTTTAGCTGATGATTATTCAGAAGAGAAATGGAATTGGATCAAAAAACTTACAGGTATTCATAAGTTGACATATAAATTGGACTCTGCAATTAATCGAAAGGATAGCTTTTATCAGCACATAATTGCAGAAAAGAATAAAATTAAAGAGAAAAATTAATGAAAGCTTATTAAAAGCTTAACAAAAGGAAGGATAAATCATGAAGATTATTGCATTTTATTTACCGCAGTTTCATAATATCCCGGAGAATGATGAATGGTGGGGAAACGGCTTTACAGAGTGGACTAATGTGAAAAAGGCAAAGCCACTCTATGAAGGGCATATGCAACCACGTGTTCCGTTGGGTGGAAACTACTATAATTTGTTAGATGATAACGTTAAAATATGGCAGGCTGATTTGGCAAAAAAGTATGGAGTATATGGCTTTTGCTATTATCACTACTGGTTTAATGGAAAAATGCTTTTGGAAAAACCGATGGAGCAGATGTTAGCAAATAAAGAGGTAGATATGCCGTTCTGTGTTTGCTGGGCAAATGAACCATGGACAAAAGCATGGGTTGGAGATGAAAAAAAACTGCTTATAGCACAGGAGTATGGGAAGGAAGAAGAATGGAAACAGCATTTTATGTATCTTCTGCCTTTCTTTAAGGACAAACGATATATTACAAAAGATGGAAAGCCATTATTTGTATTTTATAGACCGGATATTGTACCTTGCATGAAAGAAATGATTGAAACATGGGATAAACTTGCCAAAGAAAATGGATTGAGCGGTATTACGTTTGCATTTCAGAGCGGAGATTATGATTGGAATAATAGTAAGGAGGCAAAGTTATTCGATTATGATATTGAGTTTCAACCTCCTTATGCAAGTCACTGGCTTTATTCAAATGATGGAAAAATTGTATCGGCATTAAAAAAATGTCGAAGACTATTGGCTGGTTGGGCAGGAAAAAAGTTTGGTATCGACCTATACCGCTATGGAACTGCTCAGTATAAAAAAATGACCGGACAAACTGTAGCAAATTATGATTCTATGTGGCAGAAAATTATTGAGGCAAAACCAGTACGTAGTAATAGCATCCCCGGTGCATTTGTCAAGTGGGATAATACTCCTCGACATGGTGAACGAGGACAAATTAATGTGGGAACTCCAGAAAAGTTTGAGTATTATCTTTCTAAGCAAATCAAGCATGCAAAAGAAGATTATCATGAGGATATGATTTTTATGTATGCGTGGAACGAATGGGCAGAAGGTGGTTACCTGGAGCCAGATGAAGATGACAAATATGGATACTTGGAAGCAATTAAGAGAGCGTTGGAAGAAAATAACGAATTTCCAGAGTTTCAAAATAAAAAAGAATGAGAATGACGAGGTAAAATGAAGACAAAAAATCAGATTGGATGGATTGCAATTTGTGGCACTTTGTTGTTATACCCGATATTGCCACAGTATATCTATATTTTTAAAGGATTAAATATCGTTAATTTTTGTGCTGTGTTGACAATTATAAGTGTTATCATAGGTGGAGTGATTTACAAGTGTAAAATACCGTATTTGATTTTTCCATACATATTGTACGCTACTTACTATTCTATATCATACTGTGCAGAGGGTGCGTGGTTAAGTGCGCTCTCGCTTGCTATGATGATGGTAGTTATTCCTTTACTTATCGCAGGATTTGTGAACACGAATAGAAGATTTGAAACGGCGATCAATCTGTTGATTGATGGTGGCTTTATATTGTCATTATTGGGAATAGTAGAATCAGTTACAAAGATAAATTTATTTCAGTTATTTTCAAATGCGAATGATTTGACATTTTTTCATGAAGTTAGATATGGGTTCTTAAGAATAATGGGAACTTTTGGACAACCAATTTCTTATGGATTATATCAGGTTTTTATTATTTCATTGATTATTTACAGGCTGAAAAATTATACGCAGTATTCACAAAAGCATACGTTTCTTAAAGTAGCATATTTACTTAGCATTATCAATATCCTACTAACGGTTTCAAGAATTCCCATTATAGCCTGCATACTTTTACATATCTTACTTTTATATAAAAAGTCAAAAAAAGAGTTTATAAATTATGTGGTTGCCATTTCTATATTACTTTTGTTATTGATAATATTAAACGATGCAGTAGGAATGAAAATTCCGTTGATAAGTGATCTATTATCTTCAATTGGAACTGTCACATTTGATAATGAAATCAATTCAGGCGGTGTAGGAGATAGATTTGTTCTTTGGCAGTGGGTGGCACTTTCTGTAGGAAATAAGTGGTTACTTGGAAAAGGAGTATCTACAGAATTTGCGTATAAAGTGTATGAATGGCAAACAAAGACATCAATTGAAAATCAGTATTTGAATGTATTCTTTCATACGGGAGTAGTTGGAGTTCTTCTTTTATTATTTAGTTATGTTGCTGTATTAGTATATGCAAAAAGGAAGAATTCAAGCTGCTCAGAAAGTTGCTCATTTAATACAATTTTTTTCTCAATGATGTTAATTTACTTTGTTTGTGAATTGGGTGTCCAAGAAACAGATTTAGCCAGAATGTATTGTATATGGATTTCACTTCTTATTTCTTATAATAGAATTGATCAAAATAATAGAATGGAGAAAGATTTATGATAAAGATAGGATTGCTTGGATTTGATTTCAAAGCTCCCAATAAAGGGTGCGAAGCACTTTCATATGCTTTTATCGAAATGCTAAGTGACATTTCGAATGAAAGCATGGAAATTCATGTGTTTTCTTATGGAGAATTAGGTGATATTCCCAGACAATATCCCAAATTCAGTTTTGTATGGCACAGGCTAAATATGAAAAATCCTGGTTTTTTAATTAAAATGAAACAAATATTTGATGATTGCGAATGTGTATTTGACATTACTTATGGAGATGGCTTTTCTGATATTTACGGGAAGGTTTGGAATGCCAATACAGATCTTGCAAAACAAATTGCAATTATGTCAAAGGCATCATTAGTTCTGATGCCACAGACATACGGGCCGTTTTATACGAGCGTGTTAAAAAAATGGGCGATTCATCTTGTAAAAAAAGCAGATTTGGCTTTTTCGAGAGATACACAATCTGCACAAGAAATGCACGAATTAGGAGTAGGAAATCTTGTGGTGGCAACAGACTTGGCTTTTGCACTGCCATATTATAAAGAAAAATACGACTTAAATTCAAGCAAAAGAAAGGTGGGAATCAATGTTTCTTCATTACTTTGGGACGGCGGACATAATATTAAGTTGAAAGTAAATTATAGAGAGTACTGTCGTCAAATCATAAAGAAATATAGTGAGGATGATAAAACGGAGATACATATTATTCCGCACGTTATTGATGAAGATAATTACGATTCGTTAGAAAATGACAGCAGAGTATGCAAATTGTTAAAAAAAGAATTTCCATGTGTAGTTTTAGCACCGGATTTTAAAAATCCAATTGAGGCAAAAAGCTATATCAGTAATATGGATGTTTTTATCGGTGCAAGAATGCATTCGACAATTGGAGCAATTTCCGCAGGTGTTGCTACAATACCATTTTCATATAGTAAGAAATTTGAAGGTTTGTTTGGAAATTTAAATTATCCATTTGTAATATCTGCAACGAGAATTGATACTGATGAGGCCGTTCAACAAACAGTACGTTATATAAATGATAAGGATGTTCTGAGTAAAGCGTATTGGCGAATGATGCCTGAAATTAATGAAAAGTTGGAAAATGTGAAAAAACAAATAAAAGGCATAATGATACATTAAGGGAGAACAGAAAATAGATGGATGCAGGTGATTATAAGAAGGCAAGTACATGCTACTTAATAGGTAATGTGTTTAACAAGGGCATTGTTTTTTTGACAGTACCGATTTTTACAAGAATTTTATCAACGTCTGATTATGGCGTTGTTACGACTTATAATTCATGGATAGGAATTATGACCATGCTGTTAGGATTTGCATTGCATATGGCGATAAGATCCTCGTTTATTGATTACCGTGAAAAAGTGGATGAATATCTGACATCGACTTTATTATTCACTGTTGCTTTTTCTGTAAGTATGACAGTGATTGTTTGCTCTGTGTCAGTTCTGTTAAATTTATCTATTCCTTTTATACTCATTCTTCTATGTATGCTTCAGTCAATGTCTGCAGCTATAATTGAAGATTATAGTTATTACTTGATGATGAAGTTTAACTATAAATTTAGAACAATGTTAATGATTGTTCCGAATTTGCTGTCAGTGGTATTATCAGTACTGGCGATGTTATACGTTTTTAATACAAATCGCTATTTGGGACGAGTAATTCCAACGGCTATTGTAACTTTGCTTTTTGGTATATTACTTGTTTCTTTTAGCATTAGAAGAAGTGGATTTGTTTTCAACATAGAATTTCTAAAGCACGGCCTCAAAATATCCACTCCGTTGATTCTGCATGGTATTGCTTTGAACATTTTATCCCAGTCGGATCGAACAATGATCACCTGGTTGGCAGACGCGTCACAAACGGGGATTTATAGTTTGATTTACAATTTTAGCATGATTGCAACTGTTATTACAACGTCTTTAGATGGTGTTTGGGTACCGTGGTTTACGAAACAAATGAATAATAAAGGGTACAAGGAGATTAATAAAGTTGCGGTAGATTACGTTAATTTGATGACTTACGCAATGTGTTGCCTGATTATGGTAGCACCTGAGGTAGTGAAGATTCTTGCAAGTAAGCCTTATTGGGAAGGTATAGTGATTATTCCTCCTGTTGTCCTATCAAATTACATTATTTTCGTATATACGATGTACGTAAATGTAGAACATTATTACAAGAAAACAGTTCGTATATCTTTGTATACGGCAGTTGCGGCTGTGATAAATTTAGTATTGAACTATATATTAATTCCTTATTTTGGATATGTAGCTGCTGCGTATACAACGATTGTGTCGTATGTTGTTGCACTGATTTTACATGCAACTTATGCTAAAAAATTGAGACCTGAGATATATCCGATTAAAACTTTCTTTGTCGCTTTAATGCATATTAGTTTATTTACGGTTGCTTTTTATGTTTTAATGGAACAGGCAGTTATGCGGTGGGTACTTATGATTGTATATTTCTTCGCCATGTTATTTAAGGAAAGAAATAGAATTGTGGAATTCTTTCCACATTTAAAAAGAAAAAGATAAGATGAAGGAAAGGGCCGGTCTATGAAGGAGAGAAAGCTAAAAAGGAAAGAGAAGTTCTATTCTGAATATTGCTCTGGATGTGGCTTGTGTAAAGCGGTTAAAGATGTTCAATATGTGGATTATAATGGATTTTCTTATCTAGTGTCCATGACTAAGGATCAAGTTGAATTGTGCGAAAAGATATGCCCGGTAAATGGTATTAATTATAACAAGCGACAGGATAAAGAGTTATGGGGACCAAGTTATGGAATTTATAAAGGCTGGTCCCTAGACGATAAAATAAGATATGAAGCTGCCTCGGGCGGAGTTATTACCGCAATGGCTTGTTTCCTTGTTGAAACAGGAAAATGCGATGCTGTAATTCAAATTGGTCCATCACCGGATGATCCTTGCGAGTTAAGACTTTATGCCAATGAAAAGAGAGAACAGATTATTTCATGTGCGTCTTCTCGCTATATAACTGGAATTACATATGACACTATTTTGAATATTATCGACTATGATAAGGAATATGTGGTGATAGGGAAACCATGTGATATAGAAGCTATTATCAATTATACAAAGATTGATGAGAAACTGAAAAAATGCATTAAGTATACGATGACATTTTTCTGCGCGGGAGCACCAAGCAAAAATGCAACATTAAAATTGGCAGAAAATCTAGGAGTACAGGTAGATCAGATAGATAGTGTCCGCTATAGAGGAAATGGGTGGCCTGGTAAAGCTACGATAACGCTTAAGGATAAATCAGAAAGACACATGGAATACATTGATTCATGGAATCGAATATTAGGACGTAATATAAGAAAAATGTGCAAGTTTTGCGTGAATGGCGTGGGAATGTATGCGGATATATCTTGTGGTGATTTGTGGAATTTAGATCAAAATCAAAAACCGGAATTTACAGAGGGAAAAGGGCAAAATATAATCTTTGCAAGAAGTAAAGCGGGAAGAGATTTATTAACAGAAGCTAGAGATAGCGGATATATATATATGGAGGATTATACTAAAATGGACGATTTGAAATACATTCAGCCGAACCATTTTAATATGCAAACAACGATGATTGGGAAAATTATTGGCTTGAAACTTTGCACTGTGTGTGGGGGGGGCGGCAGTTTAGTTCCTAAATACAATATCGAAAAACTTTATAAAGCATCTAAAGGGACGTCTAAAATCAAATTGGTCAGGACTGTGATTGGAACTGTAAAAAGGATAATCAAGGGGTCGATTTAATAGATTAGACATGATTTATCTCCCATTAGATGATTTAACTGAATCAGTAAAATGTGGAGGAATAGTATGTTTAGTTGCACTGATGAGCGAAATGCTCAGATTTTAATTCAAGTTTTAAAAGCACATGGTATAAAAAAAGTGATTGCTAGTCCGGGAACTACAAATGCGTGTTTAGTGTCAAGCATGCAAAGCGATCCATTTTTTGAAATTTATTCTGCACCAGAGGAGAGATCGGGTGCTTACATGGCATGTGGAATGGCGGCAGAAAGTGGTGAACCGGTTGTGTTGAGCTGCACTGGAGCAACAGCTTCGAGAAACTATATGCCGGCATTAACAGAGGCTTTCTACAGAAAGCTCCCAATTTTGACTGTTACTTCGTCTCGAAGGAATGCATATATAGGGCATAATTGCGATCAGGTTACTGATAGAACGGTTTTGCCTAATGATGTGGCAAAAATTAGCGTACAAATGCCTATTGTATTAGATGATGTTTCGGAATGGAATTGTACTATTAATGCCAATAAGGCGGTTTTAGAATTATATCATCGAGGTGGAGGACCGGCACATATTAATTTGGAGACTACTTATAGCAAAAAAAAGTAACAGATATTCAACCAGTAAGAATTATTAGACGATTCATGAAATATGATGAGTTACCTAATATTACAACACAGCGAGTTTGTATATTTGTAGGCGCACACGTAGAAATGGATGATAAATTGGAGAGGGCAATTTCAGAGTTTTGTAAAAAATACAATGGAATTGTTCTGTGCGATCATACAAGCAATTATCGAGGAGAGTATAGAGCATTTTGCAATATCGTAGCCAATCAATACTATTGGAAATCGACAATTCAAAATGTTGAGTTAATGGTACATATTGGCGACATTTCATCTTCTGACTATAAAATACAGGCAAAAGAAGTATGGCGTGTTAATCCTGACGGTGAAATAAGAGATACATTTCAAAAGCTATATAATGTTTTTGAAATGAAAGAGATTGAATTCTTTGAATATTATAATAAGAAAAAGCAAGATTATAGTAATAGTGAATTGTTGATAGCTTATCATCAAGAAGAAAAAGAAATCCTTAGCAGGATGCCAGAATTTCCGTTTTCTAATATTTGGATTGCAAGCGTTACAGCTAAGAAACTTCCATCTGATTCTGTGCTGCACTTAGGAATTCGAAATTCGTTGAGAAGTTGGAATTATTTTGAGACACAAGAAACTGTTACCGGTTATTCTAATACTGGTGGCTTTGGAATTGATGGTAGCTTATCGACTGTAATCGGTGCAGCACTTTGTCATCCAGATAGGCTATATTATTGTGTGCTGGGTGATTTGGCCTTTTTTTACGATATGAATGCGCTGGGTAACCGCCATGTTCCATCTAATATTAGAATCCTTGTTGTTAACAATGGGCTTGGTTTTGAAATGAAATTTCCAGCCTCTTGGGGATATAGTATTGCAAATTCTATCGGTGTATCAGAGGATAATTATGTCTGTGCGGCCGGGCATTATTCATCTCCAGATTTAATTAAATCCTATGTTTACGGATTGGGTTTTGAGTATTTAAAGGTATCTACAAAAGAGCAATATCTCGATTGCTTACCGAAAATAGTAAGTAATGAAAAACAGGATAGACCACTTGTTGTTGAAATCATTGTAAATTCGGAAAATGAGGATGCTGCTTTAAATTTGATTGGATCCATTATGGTGGATGAATCTAATGCTGCAAAGGCGGCAATAAAAAAAGCAATTGGGAAAAAAGGAATTGATGCGATTAAAAAAATGATGGGGAGGTGAATTATGAATATCTTAATTTTAGGAGGCACCGGTTCGATAGGGCAGGCTTTAACAGAATTGTTGAAAAATACAGCTTGGAATGTATATGTCACTACCAGAACAAAAAGAGAAAATGTACAAAACATTACATTTTTACAAGGAAATGCACATGATGAGAAATTTCTTGCAGAATGCGTTACAAAAGAACATTGGAATGTAATAGTAGATTTCATGGCGTATTCAACACAGGAATTTTCTAAAAAAGTAGAGTTGTTTTTGGATAGCACTGATCAATACTTTTTTCTTAGTTCAAGTAGAGTCTATGCGGCGAGTAATGAACCGTTAACAGAAGACTCACCGCGATTGCTAGATGTTTGTACAGATGAGACGTATTTAGCAACAGATGAATATGCACTGGCAAAAGCGAGGCAGGAAAATATTCTTTTGACCACTAATAAAAAGAATTGGACAATCATAAGGCCTTATAAAACATATAATAATAATCGTCTTCAGTTGGGAATGTATGAAAAGGAAGAATGGCTTTATAGACTTATGATGGGAAAAACATTAGTGTTTCCAAATGAGTTAAAAAAAAGAAAAACTACACTTACTTATGCAGCAGATGTGGCAGTAGCAATAAGTGAGTTAATTGAAAATGAATCCGCGTATGGAGAAACTTTTCATATCACAACGACAGAATCGTTGTCCTGGGAAGATGCATTTAAGATGTATACATCAATTCTTAGTGAAACTACGGGAAAACAGTTTCATATCAGATATGTAGATGATATAGAAATGTTTTACAATATTTGGAATCCATATCAGATTAAATACGATTGCAATATAGATAGACGTTTTGACAATTCTAAAATTAATAGAGCAACTAATAATAAGCTTCAATATACCGTGTTTGCAGAGGGGATAAATAAATGCTTGAAACAATTTATTGAATCGCCTGAATGGCGTAATATCAATTGGAAATTGAATTTTTGGATGGATAATATCACAGGTGAAAAAACCAAAATTTGGGATGCTGATGGACTGAAAGAAAAAGCAAGATATGTTAAATATTGCATAAAAAAGTAGCATGTTTGAGGAGAGAATAAAAATGACAATTGCGGATAAAAGAAAAGAATATCGATTGATTAATATTTTATTTAAAACGATTTACAAGAAGAAATCAGCTAAATGGAGGGGAGACTACCTTCGAAATAAACATATTTTTCACCATATAGGAGAGAACGTTCATTTGTGGGGGGTGTCCCATCCGATCCATACCTGATATCTATCGGAAATAATGTTATAATTGCTGTTTCGGTGGAGTTTGTAACCCATGATATTTTTTATCATGCACTTAATCAAACCTATAGTGAATTGGGAAAATTCTATCCGCACTTTGATACAATTACTATTGAGGATAATGTATGTATTGGTGGTTTCTCGAAAATTATGCCCGGTGTAGTGATTGGTGAAGGTGCAATTGTAGCCGGAGGTAGTGTGGTTACTAAGGATGTCCCGAAAGGCGCCATCGTTGGAGGAAACCCAGCTAAAGTAATAGGATGGACAGAGGAATTGGCAAAAAGGCGGATTGCAGAGAACCGAATAAATTATACGGTTTCAAATGATGTGGAAGAAGTTGAAAAGTATTATTGGGAAATTCTTTCACGCAATAACAATTTGTAAATGTAGCCCTAGTAGGTAGGATTGACTGACAGAAAAATTACTACAATCATTGATAGAGCGTAGCAATTTAAATTAATTTGGATTGCTTCGGAGGAGAAAGAATGATGAAAGGCATTATTTTAGCAGGAGGTTCAGGCACACGCCTGTACCCTTTAACAAAGGTAACAAATAAACAACTTTTGTCAATCTACGATAAACCGATGATTTATTATCCGATGTCCGTTCTGATGAATGCCGGCATCCGTGATATTTTGATTATTTCCACACCGCAGGATACACCTCGTTTCGAGAACCTGCTGGGTGATGGACACCAGTTTGGTGTGAATCTGACCTATGCTGTTCAGCCTTCTCCGGATGGATTGGCACAGGCCTTTATTATTGGTGCTGACTTTATCGGAAATGATTCTGTGGCTATGGTGTTGGGCGACAACATCTTTGCGGGCCATGGATTGAAGAAGAGATTAAATGCAGCAGTGGAAAAGGCAGAAAACGGCAAGGGCGCAACGGTGTTTGGCTATTATGTGGACGATCCGGAGCGTTTCGGAATTGTTGAGTTTGACAAGAACGGTAAGAGGAGATAGAGGAAATGGGACAGATTAAAGTTGAAAAAAATGTAGGCGGCATCGAAGGACTTTGTGTTATTGAGCCTGCTGTTCACGGCGATGCCCGTGGCTATTTCATGGAAACTTACAACGAAAAAGATATGAAGGAAGCTGGCATTGACATCCACTTTGTACAGGATAACCAGTCTATGTCTACAAAGGGTGTGCTGCGTGGCCTGCACTTCCAGAAACAGTATCCGCAATGCAAACTGGTGCGCGCCGTGCGTGGCACAGTGTTCGATGTTGCTGTTGATCTGAGAAGTGATTCTACGACCTACGGCAAATGGTATGGGGTTACCCTGTCGGCCGAGAACAAGAAGCAGTTCCTCATCCCGGAAGATTTTGCGCATGGCTTCCTGGTTCTGAGTGACGAGGCAGAGTTCTGCTATAAGGTCAATGACTTCTGGCATCCGAATGACGAGGGCGGTATGGCTTGGAATGACCCGGAGATCGGCATTGAATGGCCGGAGTTGAAGGGCGAATACAAGGGCAGTGCAAGCGCAGAGGGCTATACGCTGAAAGATGGTACGGCACTGAACTTGAGCGATAAGGATCAGAAGTGGCTTGGTCTGAAGGATACTTTTAAGTTTTAAAAGTAAAAGCGATTATATTGCATATAAAGAAGTTGCTCGACAAATGGAAAAAGAAAAGGGGCGCAGAGAGCTCTTTATTACGGTCGCTTTGTCAATCCTGTCATATTATTGTGGTGAGCAGAAACTTGTTGGATGGATTTTGAAGAAATTGGCATAGTGTATTTTGGACTCTAGCAGGTCAAGGAAGGACATTTAAATCTCATGAAAACGAAAAAACGAATAAAAATCGGAATAGCTACGACTTTTGTAATTGTTATACTGATGTCTCTCTGTGGAAGCCGATTTGTTTTTCAAAAAGCATGTGTACGAAGGGAAACGTCATGGCTGAACATGGGAACAGCAGATGACTACATATACAACCTTCTTGTGGATGCGTATAATATACGAAAAGAGAAGAATGAAACTGTTACAATAAAGGCTTCAGACGGAATAAATCTTGTGGGTCACTATTACGAAAGAGATAAGAACGCACCTTTGATTATATTCTTTCATGGTCTTTGGAGTAATGGATATGTAAGCGGAGAACCGACTTATAAAATTACAAAAAATCGAGGTTGGAATCTTCTTTTAGTTAGCATGCGTGCACATGATGAAAGTGAAGGCGAATTTTCAACATTAGGCGTTATAGAGCAATATGATTGCAAGGCTTGGGCGAACTGGGCTGTAGAACGCTTTGGAGAAGAAAAGTCGGTTTTCTTTATGGGAGTGTCAACGGGTGCTTCAATTGCAATGATGAGTAGCAATCTGGGATTACCTAAATCAGTGAGAGGGATTATTGATGATTGTGGATTTACTTCCACAATGGAAATGATAGATGTGAATTGCAAGAGTCACCTTCCGGATTATATCCCGACAAGGATGTTTGACTTCTTTGTTGAGATGGGAACTAGCGTATGGGGACACTTTTGTATAAGTAAGGCAGACGCTTGCAAAGCTGTTTCACAGACGGATATTCCAATCTTAATTATACACGGAGACAGAGATACACAAGCACCACTATCTATGGCATACAGACTTTATGATAGTTGTAGCAGTGAAAAACAGTTGTATGTGGTTCATGGAGCTAATCATGCAGAGAACTATAGAAAAGATCCGGAAGGATATGAGAACGTAATAGCACAGTTTGTGGAAGAACATTCAGGAGCCTTGAAGAAAGAGTACTAAACTGTAAACGCAAAATGAACTAAATATGCCCCAAAAGTCGAATGCTGTCGAATTAGTGTCTGTATTAGGAAAAATAAAACTGTGTGAATTCTCACACGGTGGCTGCTCAAACATTCACACACCTCTTCGTGGTGAGCAGTAGGCAACGATCTATGATCGGCAGAGATGTGAAGAATAAAAACTATGATAAAATCAATTTGATAGAAAAAACTTGGAGAAAAAACAATGAATACAACATTACTTATCATGGCAGCTGGTATCGGCAGCCGATTTGGAACAGGAATCAAACAGTTGGAGCCAGTGGATGATGCTGGACATATCATTATGGATTACTCAATCCATGATGCGATTGAAGCTGGTTTCAATCATGTGGTATTTATCATCCGCAAGGATATCGAGAAGGAGTTTAAAGAAGTCATCGGTGACCGCATTGCCTCCATTTGCTCTTCTCATAATGTAACTGTTGACTATGCTTTCCAAGATATCAATGATATCCCGGGAACTCTGCCAGAAGGCCGGACAAAGCCGTGGGGAACCGGTCAGGCCGTGCTTGCAGCGAAGGACGTAATTAAAACTCCGTTCATCGTCATTAACGCAGACGATTACTATGGCAAGGAAGGCTTCAAAGCCGTACATGAGTATCTGGTAAATGGCGGAAAGTCCTGCATGGCAGGCTTTGTCTTAAAGAATACTCTGTCGGATAACGGTGGTGTGACTCGTGGTATCTGCAAGATGGATGAGGATAACAACTTGACTGAGGTTGTGGAGACCAAGAACATCGTCAAGACTGCAAATGGAGCAGAGGCAGATGGGGTGGCTGTTGATGTGAATTCTCTGGTTTCCATGAACATGTGGGGATTGACTCCGGAGTTTCTGGATGTACTGGAAGAGGGCTTCAAAGAGTTCTTTGAGAAAGAAGTTCCGGGCAATCCGCTGAAAGCAGAGTATCTGATTCCAATCTTCATTGGCGAACTGCTGGAGCAGGGAAAGATGTCAGTGAAGGTTCTGAAAACGAATGATACCTGGTACGGAATGACCTACCATGAGGATGTCGCAGCCGTAAAGGACAGCTTCAAGAAGATGCTGGAGAATGGCGTGTATAAGGCTGACTTGTTCAGTGATCGGTAAACGGCGATGAAAGAAACGATTGATTTACTAGGGAAAATTCTCACAAACATCCTGACTGCTCTCTATGAGCCATTTGGATTTTCACTCCTGCTTTCCTTCCTAGCCATGTTTTTCTATCTATATGCTTATGAGCCTCAAGACGCTGGGAAAGGCTGGAAGAACGCCATGGTGACATGGTATCAGAAATTCAAAGAGAGTGTATTTTTTCGGAAACTGTTTCTATTGGCCTTTGTGACCTCACTTATTCTGTTCCGAACCCTGCTAAACCGCAATCTTTGGATGAATCCTTTATCCGATGTCATGGGAGGTTGGGGCATCTGGGAGACTGTGAATGGCGAACGGAAGCTGACAACCGAATGCATCGAGAACGTGATCATGATGGTGCCGTTCTCAGCAGTAGTGATGTGGACATTCGAAGAAAAGATTGGAAACAGCTTGAAGAAGATATTGTGGCAAAGCTGGAAGATAGCATTTTTCTTTTCGGTAAGCATTGAGATGCTGCAGCTACTACTACGGCTAGGAACATTCCAACTATCAGATATCTTTTATAACACAGTCGGCGGAGTGCTAGGCGGATTGATGTATTGTGCGGTGATGAAGGCAAGAAAGCGTCTGTAAAACTGGATGAAATTGTGATATACTGGGAGCGGTAGCTCCCTACGCTGCTCTGATAATCACACACATCTCCGTGGTGAGCAGCAGGCAACGATTTTACGATTGGCGAAGATATGATGAACTATATTAAGATAATGAAGGAGCAGGAGCCATGGATACTAAAGAGTATAATAAGATTATGGAACGTCTGGACTTTATTGAGTTCCGTCAGCAATTGCTTTTTGATAACGATGATGTGAGCCGTAGTATTTTTGAGTATGGTTTAACCAGAGAACAGTACAAAAGAATCATGGATCTTATGCAAGATTACAGAGAACGCATTGAGCGAGGTGAAAAGTGTGGTCATGGTGGGTTTGAACTGGCAATGTACGAAATTGTTCCAGACCACAGAGGCGATTATCACATGTGCGAGGAACTTGCAAAAGGATTCAGAGACGAGAATAGATGGGAAGAAGTTTTTGATAATTTATATGGAGAAATGCCTAAGTATTCATATTTGAAGTTAAAAGATGAGTAAAATTATGTGGAGTACTATTGGAAACGTAGCAAGTATTGTCACGATTGTCGGATTTGCAATTACGATTTGGCAATTATTTGCATTAAAAAATTCAGTAAAAAAATCTGAACGAGCCATACGGGAAGTACTTGATGATAAAGAGTATGAAAAACTAAAACATATTTTAGAAGCCACTGAAAATCAGCTTAAAGAAGTTAGTAGTTTATTGATTACAGTAGATAAACAAGGAGTTAACCAAAAATCGATAAGAGAACGCTGTGTTAATGTTTGCAGCGAACTTAACAAGTGCTATATTTCTTTGCCAAGTGGAGAGAGTTATAGTAATATTAAAAATCAGTTTGTGGAAGCAAGAAACCATATGGAATCTTTTGTTGATGGAGAACTAAAAAGTAAATCAGAGATGAAGGAGGCACGTGCGTTTCTTGAAAATGCAATGGAAGGAATAAAGAAAGCCGAGGGAGAATTTGCAGAGAGAAAAGTTCAAGCGGCTACTCATAGAAATTGATTTTAATTGCACAGGCTTAAGACATATTGCCCTCACCCAAACACAGTGCTATACTTAAATCACTATAAAAGGAAAGAGGTTGTCACCTATGCCCAGAACAAAAGGCAGCAAAAACCGTCTCAAACCCAATACCAACTATTCAACCCAGATTGCAGAGAAGCAGGAAGCTATCACTTCCCTGACTGCTGAGATCGCATCCATCACTGCCAACATTGACACTTAGAAGGCTGATCTGAAAGAGAAGAAGACTGCTCTGAAGAAGGCCGAAAAAGAAGTGGCATCCCTGGAATCGAAGAAGGCAAAGGCAGATGCTAAGGTCGCTGAAGAAGCGAAGAAGACCGAAGCAGAGGCTGTGCTGAAGAAGCTGCCGGCCAGCGGCATGAGTGCGGATGAAATCCTCGAAAAACTGAAATAAGATCGGCCGTGTGGACAAACTGAACTCCAGAAGTTCACACGGTTTTTTTGAAGGTCACTATATAGTTTATAACGGAAATAAAAGAAATGGAGTGTGACATAAAATGAATTTATCAAAAATACATCATATTGCAATCATCGTATCTGACTATGAAGCAGCTAAGGATTTCTATGTGAACAAGCTGGGATTCTCTGTCATCAGAGAAAACTATCGCCCAGAGCGTAAGGACTGGAAGCTGGATCTGCGTGTCAATGAATACACGGAGCTGGAGATTTTCGCTGAGGAAAATCCTCCGAAGCGTGTAAACCGTCCAGAGGCCTGTGGTCTACGCCATCTTGCGTTCTGCGTTGATAGCGTGGAGCAGACGGTGAATGAAATGGCGGAGGTAGGCATTGAATGCGAGCCAATCCGCGTGGATGATTACACCGGCAAGAAGATGACTTTCTTCCACGACCCGGATGGACTGCCGCTGGAGCTGCATGAGTAAAATGAAGAAAACCAGAAAGCCCGGTGGTGGCCGGAAGAAGCTGAAGCCGGAGTATGATGCCGGGAAGAATCTGAAAGAGCAGATGGATGCCGCTGTGGCACTTTATGATTCTGAGATGTCCTTGCAGGCCATCGGCGAAGAACTGGGTTTAAATCCAATAAAAATAAGAAAGCTGCTTATCACAGCTGGTGTGTATGAATCAGAAGTGGCGGAAAAAGTAAAAAACACTTTTGAAGAATACCGAGAAACACAGGACTACAAAACCTCCATACTCTCAACTGCAAACACCCTGAAACTTTCCAAAGCCTCTGTTACTTCGTATCTGCCATATCAGAAAGGCGTGTACTTCCCAAGTACAGAAAAGGAGAAAATCAGTGTTGGGGCAGAGCGGCAGCGGAGATACAGAGCAATGAAGCGATGGAGGGCTAATCCGACAGAAGAAAACTTCTGGGGCGTGGTTGTGTCCTATGCCGGGGTAGGATTTAAAACCTACTCCGGGTTGCCATTCTCTTACGAAGTGCGGAAAGGCAGGAACGGTGAGTACACGAAAGAGCTGTGGATCGACCGCCGGGAGAAAAGTAAGAGTTTGGCATGGAGTTCTATAGTTTTGGCGCTGAAGAATATTAAAGGGGAGGTAGTAGACCGCCCGAAAGCTCTGGGTGATATCCGGGGAATGACCTACATATACGGAATGTTCTATCGGTTCGGACTGATTGATGTGCCGGACAAGGTAAAGGAGAAGATGGGCCGTCCAAAAGGCCGCAACTCAAAGTAATAAAACGTATTATGTATGGCAGAAATAGTTTTGAATTATTGAAGGCAAAAGTACTGCTTCATGAACAATTTCGCTGTGAAATCAACTAAGTGTGGAAAGAACCCTTACTGCCTTTTTATCGTTATGTTCTAAAGCAAAAACCAGACAACCGTGCTTATATTACGAACGAAATAAGCACAATCGTCTGGTGGTAAGGCATAAAAATCCCCCAGTCGTACACAACTGGGGGAGAAAGAAGGTAGCCCGGAGGTCATCTTCCCGGCCTCGGACCTCGCAAGGTTACCGAAACCTGATCACTGTTGAAAGTATAGCCGATGTAGTAGTGCTAGTCAAGCAGAAAGAAAACTTAGGCAGTCTTTTTAGAATTGCAATAGTCATAGAGATTCAGAAGATAGTCGGGGCTTTCTCTCCAAATTCCGGTATCATAGTCGAAAAGTGTTTCATATACCTTTGAATTTGTGAAGCGTAACAGTGCATCTTCATAGGAAATAGTATCACGCAAAGCGAGTTCTTTGACCGTATCGCGCATGAGACTGACAGCACAGCTTTCTTTCTGTGTATCTGTGAAGTTATAGTTTGACATCTCCATAGCGGTCACTCCTTATATATTCAAGATGATTAACGGCGTCCTGCGTGCGAAAACAGAATTGGTCTTTTAGGCGATTGGGAAGAAGTTTTTCAATAGCTATTTTGTCTGCTTTCGGTGTGCCGGGGATACCAAAGTCAACGCCACCGATATACTGCTGTAAGGTGTGGGCTGTTTGGTCATCTGCAATTTTTCCACCGATGATGTCGATGGTGCCGTATTTTTTCAAAAGTTGTGGGAACAAATCCTTTTTTCGGTTTGCAGCTACAAAATGAAGCCATTCAACAGAGGCTCCTTGGAAACAGTAAGCTAATATGTTGGGATCGTAGTGGAATTTGTAAACAGATATCTGTCCGTCTTCCGGGTTGAAATCTTTTGGAACTGTACCAATACGCATCGCTTTCCTAACCGAAAGCTGAACGTAATTGTACGCTTGCTCGTAGGAAGATGTAAGATAAAAACCTCGGCCAAAATCGAGTCCACCAAAGCAGCGATTCAGATCAATCGCCGGGATACCAATGTAGCTACCGTGGTACAGAAGCATCCCATCCTGCAATTCAATCATACGGATACACCTCGATTCTTTAACAAGATTTCAACATCGTGAAGAACACAGGCGTAACCGTTTAGATGAAGGATGTCATAGCATTCAGAAATAAATCCAAGAATGTCGTATTTCTTAAAAAGTTCAGCGCAATCGCTGGGAGACATTTTCCACTTGGACTGAGCCATGCGGAAAACCCAGCACTGCATATCGGCAATGTCAATATTATATTCACTCATAGAGAGTACCTCCTTTGAGTACAATTTCTCAATTTAAGTATAGCTCTTTTTCTGCTGCTTAGCAACGACAGAATTGTAAATTTCAGATTATTTTATGCCTGTCTGCCCCGTGCAGATGGGCTTTTTTCATGCCTGCGAGGAGGTGGTTACGCAAATGGCATCCAGAATCCAGGGCATCACCGTTGAGATCGGCGGCGATACCACAAAGCTCTCCAAAGCGCTGGAAAGTGTAAACAAATCAATCAAGGGGACGCAGTCCGGACTGAAGGATGTCAACAAACTCCTGAAACTGGACCATTCCAATACAGAACTGGTTGCCTATAAGCAGGAGAAAACGGTATAATTGAGGAAGGCAGTTGGGTATAAGGGGTACAAGTGGTGTAGATGAAAAATATTGTGAAGACGGAAAGAGGGGCTGTTGCATGCTTGTGAGTTAGTGATTTATGGGTATCATGATAAAACAAAAACAATAATTGGAGAACATCATTGGAATTTTGGAAAATATTGTTAGATGATATAAAAGAACCGGTTTCGTACCTTCCCATGGGAGTCGGAGCGGCGATTATGATGCTTTTGTTATTGCGGCTGGTTGCCGGGGAGAAGGCATGGAAGCGTCCGCAGGTGTATTATTATTTTTTATTGGGTGTATATGAAACGGTTGTGTGGATTCAGGCGTTTTTTTCGCGGGAGTCGGGTTCCAGAACGGGGATTGACTGGCAGCTGTTTGAGACATGGGGCAGAACCTGGCAGTCCAGGGCATATATGGTTGAGAATGTGATTATGTTTCTTCCGCTTGGAGTTTTGCTGCCGTTGGCAGAAAGGCGGTGTGCCAAATGGTGGAAGATGCTTTTGATCAGTATGCTGTTGTCGATGATGATCGAGGGGATGCAGCTTGTGACAGAAAGAGGATATTGCCAGCTGGACGATGTAGTTATGAATACATTGGGCGGTTGTCTGGGATATGGGGTGATGCGGATAATCGATGCGGTGCATCGCCGTTTGCATCATTCATAGAGGGCTGCGGTATTCATTTCAAGATTATGGCAAATTCATATCTTTGGGGAAGGCAATACGAGAACAACGGCAGTGTTCTTCATTAAATATTTAAGGACACTTGGTTTTTCTGCAACTAATGATATTTTTGCGGAAAATGCGTGGTATTTCCGAAATGCACTTGTTCGTGCAAACTATACGAATCTGCAAAAAGGTATTCACGAAACGACAGAGTATCTGGAAGCATTTCACAGAAATCTGCTTTTGAATGAGAAAAATGAGTTTGTGCGACTGTCTGCATAAACTTAAAATAACTCAAAAAACTTGACTTTTAACAGCACTAAGTTAAAATGAAAGAAATTAAGTTAAAAGGGGAATAAGAAATATCCTTACAAGCGTATTCGGAATTTCTATAAAATATGAAGCAGGGAATCATCAGGATTCTTTGCCTGTTTATATTGCAGGGAGTTATGATTTTCACACAGCATATATTGGAAACAGACGCTGTATAATGCTTACTCCGACAGAAGAACTTGCCACACTTCCGGCATTGAAAAAGCAAAAGCATATTTGACGACTCCTTTCAGAGGATAACAGTGCTGACGATAGTTCCATTATTTTATCTTTTGGAAATACAAGCTTGTTTCTCACCACCTATAGAGGTGGGAGTCATCTCCCAGCTGATATATATAGTTAATAAAGAGAGGTGCATATGCTATGCCAGGTATACTCGTGGTTGAAGAT
>OMCD01000779.1_pt1 | contig 21884 bp, 20 predicted proteins | sample 1674171 | NCBI WGS metagenome assembly OMCD01 (sample SAMEA103958149, study PRJEB25191) | human gut metagenome | biome: human-associated habitat [ENVO:00009003]; feature: intestine environment [ENVO:2100002]; material: feces | place: Germany | collected 2013/2015
TACGAGATCGGTCTCGGCATTCCTGCTGAACCGCTCTTCCGATCTGCTCATTAAGGTCTTGCCATCGCCCAGACCCATAGCTGCGGTCTTGCGATCTACGGTAGTGTGCAGATCTCCGTTGGTCTGGTCCAGCTCTGTCGCAGCCAGAGCCGAGGGTGCCATAGCGGCTACGGTAGCGCTCAGCGCGGTAGCTGCGGAAAGCTTCATAAAATCGCGGCGTTTCATAGTGTTTTCTCCTTTTTTCAAGTGCCTGCTCACTTTGTTTTGTCCTGCATTCTGTACCGGATCCGCTTGCTTTTTTCCAAATTCTTCCTCACAGCAGGTGCCTTCCTGCTTCAGCATTGTACAAAGAATACCATTTATATCGCAATTTGTAAATAGTATTTAGTGTTTTTTGTTTCAATTAATATATTAGTATATCATTTTTTGTAAAATTGACTTATGATATGGTCTATAGTATACTTTTAAGGTGGTTTCACACAGATGGGAGATAATGATAAAATGAAAATACCTTTTGTATCATTTGAAAAAATGCATAATGAAATAAAAGATGAAGTGCTTGCAAAAATGCAGGAGATTTATGAGAAAAACTGGTTCATTCAGGGACCGGAGGTGACTGCATTTGAAGAAGAATTTGCCGCATATTGCGGAACAAAGTACTGTGTCGGATGTGGAAATGGTCTGGATGCATTGTTTCTTGCATTGAAGGCATATGGAATCAAAGAAGGTGACGAGGTGATCGTACCTTCCAATACATATATCGCAACGGCTTTGGCAGTATCGTATACTGGGGCAACACCGGTTTTTGTAGAACCGGAAGAAAAGTATTTTAATATTAATCCGAAAGAGATTGAGAATAAAATTACGGATAGAACCAAAGCGATTATGGCAGTACATTTGTATGGGCAGCCGGCAAAGATGGATGAAATCAACACGATTGCTAAAAAGTATGGACTTGTTGTTATAGAAGATGCTGCTCAGGCACATGGCGCAGAATATAAGGGAAGAAAAACCGGAGGCCTGGGATATGGAGCAGGGTTCAGTTTCTATCCGGGTAAGAATCTTGGCGCTTTGGGGGATGCAGGTGCATTTGTTACGAATGATAAAAAGCTTGCAGATAAGGTCCGGGCACTGGGAAACTATGGATCAGATTATAAATATCATCATATTTATCAGGGCAACAACTCCAGATTGGACGAACTTCAGGCAGGGGTTTTACGAATTAAGTTACGGCATCTGGATGATTGGAATGCAAATCGAATAGCTACAGCGGAAAAATATTATGAGGGTATTCAGAATCCGGAGATTATTTTGCCGGAGAAGATGGATGATGTAAAGCATGTTTATCATATCTATGGTATCAGATGTGAAAGAAGAGAAGAGTTGGAAAAATACCTCCATGAAAAGGGAATAGGAACGAATAAACATTATCCAATTCCAATGCATCTTCAGGAAGCTTATAAAGACTTGAACATGTCAAGAGGAATGTTACCAATAGCAGAAGATATCTCTGCAACAGAATTAAGCATTCCAATGTATTATGGAATGACGGATGAAGAAGTAAATTATATCATAGATGCATTGAACGCATTTAAGTAGATAATTGGAGAGTATATAGATGCAGATAGTTAAATATGTATTTCAACAGCATGGCGACGAGCGGGGACAATTAGTAGCATTAGAAGAATATAAGGATATCCCATTTGAAATCAAGAGGGTATATTATATGTATGATACTGGAGAGGGTGTGAGCAGAGGGCATCATGCACATAGATCACTGGAGCAGATACTGATCTGTATTCATGGGTCATGCAAGATATTATTAGATAATGGAGAGGAAAAAAAGATTGTTCCACTGGAAAAACCATATGAGGGACTTTACATTAAAAATAATATCTGGAGAGAGATGTATGATTTCTCCTCCGATGCAGTGCTGATGGTACTTGCATCGGATTATTACAAAGAAGAAGATTATATTAGGAATTATGAAGAGTTTCTTAAGTCTATTGAAAAGAAATAAAAAAAGGTTATGATACATAATGGCAGTGATGAGAATATCTCTGTCGTTATGTATTATATTTTTATATGAGGTAGACTTATGATGGAAAATAAACTGGTAAGTATAGTGATCGCAACTTTTAATGCTGAAAAATATATTTTAGATTTATTAGACAGTGTAAAAAAACAGACTTATGAAAATCTTGAACTGATTATTGCAGATGATTGTTCTGCGGATAATACACAGAACATAATAGCTGATTGGGTGACAGAAAATCGGGGGCGTTTTTTCCGGGTGGAACTTTTATTTGCAAAGGAAAATCAAGGCACATGCAAAAATTACAATCAGGCAATGAAAAGAAGCAATGGAGAGTATATTAAGCTGGTTGATGGTGATGATATTTTGCTTCCAGAATGTATTGAAATGCTTGTAAATGAATGTGATAAGAAGAAACTGGACTTATTGATCGGTGATATAATGTGGGTTCAGGATGATGGAATGACCTATGCAGAGCATCATGAAAATATAGAAAAAAAACAAGCGTTTTACAAGATGGATGCTGAACACCAGCACAGAGAACTTCTTCTGAATAATGATATTATTATTACTGTAGGTGAAATATTCAGAAAAAGTTTTATGGAGAGATTCCATTGGTTTGATGAACAGTATGATTTATTGGAGGACTACCCGTTTTGGCTGAGAATAACAGAAGAGGGTGTTAAGATTCCGTTTTTGGACAAGAAAGTGGCAAAGTACCGTATTAGCGAGACATCTGTGCGTAATCCGGAAAAAAATACATCCATATATAATGTGCGAATCTCAAAAGCTTCAAAAAGAAATTTTTACAATTTGCGGTTAAAGGGGCTGTTAAAGGAACGACAGATTTCTATAATTTGTAGAAATATACGAAGATATTTGATAAGAGATATTGTTATTTTCTTGGGAAATTCAAATAGCAATAAGATATGCCGTGGATTGACAATATTAGAATAATAGGAGACATGCATGGGGGAAGCAAATGCAATATTAGTATCTGTATTAGTGATGTCTTACAATGCAGAAGCTTATATTATAGATCTATTAGAAAGTATACTGCACCAGCAGTACGCTGAATTAGAACTGATCATAGCAGATGATAATTCAAGAGATCATACTATAGAGAAAATTAAGCATTGGCTGTTAATGAATGGTGAGCGGTTTGAACGAACACGGTTATTAACCTCTGATCGTAATAACGGTACAGTATGTAATATTAATAATGGACTGAAATATTGTAAAGGGAAGTTTATAAAAATTATTGCGGCGGATGATATATTAATGCCAAATTGTATTTCGGACAGCGTCAAGGTGTGCCTGGATCATAACTGGGAGATGGTAATCGGAAAGGCAGAATGGGTTCAGGATGATGGAAAAAGTCCTGCACTGCACAATGAGAATAAACGTGCAGAAGATGCATTTTACAAAATGAGTGCAAGGCAGCAATATGCCGAATTATTGAAACACAATGATCTGATATGCACACCAGCCGCATTTTATAAAATGAGTTTTCTGAAAAAATATCAAGGATTTGATGAAGCATATAGATTGATTGAAGATTATCCTTTTTGGTTGAAGATAACGGCAAATGGAGAACATATTAATTATTTTGATCATGATTATGACGGCAAAGATTTTTTTGAAGCAACTTACGGAAAAGATAGTTTTAATACGCTTAATATAGAATCAACAAGTAAAAGTAAATATACAACTCCCAATAATACATTGGGTGGACAATTAAAAAAAGCATGGATTAAAGTTAATAATGAAAACTATCTTTTAAAAGGATCTGGTACACTTTATGCATTTGAGCCAATTAATGAAGTAATTGCCTCCAAAATATGTGAAATTATTAATGTTCCATATGTTAAGTATTCATTAAAAAAGATTCAAACAAAGCGACAACAAACACTTGTTTCTGTTTGTAAGTGTATGATAAATTCTTCTCAAGAAATAATACCAGCTTATCAAGTATTACAAGAAGAAAATCAACTTATGCATTCAAAAGATGATTTTTATGTTTATATTAAAATTCTTGAAGATCATGGAATTCAAAATGCTGATGAAAAAGTTCAAAAAATGTTGATGCTTGATTATATCATGTTAAATGAAGATCGTCATTTGAATAATTTTGGTATTATTCGTAATGTTGATACTTTAAAATGGGTAGATGTTTGTCCAATCTTTGACACAGGTAGAAGTAATAATTGTAATGTAACTGAAAAGTATTGGGATTTTAATGTAGGAGAAGTTAAATGTTTTACTAATTATTTAATATCAAGTGAAGAATTATTAGATTTATTTACCATTTCTCTTCAAGAAAAAACTTTTGAAAGATTAAAAGAGCTTGTTCAAGTTTACAATCAACTTTTAAAAGAAAATCAATCTTATATTCAGTTGTTCGATATTCAAATAGAAAAATTAACAGAAGGTTTTTCTAGAAGAATTGATATACTCTATCAAAAACTTATGGAAAAAAATTTAATAAAAAAATCAACCTCACGTTGATTTTAATAATGGTGCTGGAGATGGGATTTGAACCCACAGCCTACTGGTTACGAGTCAGTTGCTCTACCATTGGAGCTACTCCAGCATAGAAATAGAAGCAAAGCTTCTATTTTTTTTCAACTTTTGTTTCACAATAAAGACAACGATAAATACGTTTATCTTTATTTGCTAAATAGAAAACATGATCTAATCCTTGTTCTACTGATGTAATACAACGAGGATTTTTACATCTTTCTACATTAATGATTTTTTGAGGAAGTTGCAATTTTTTCTTTTCAACAAGCTTACCATCTTTAATAATACAGACAGTAATATTAGGATCTAAATATCCTAAAACATCAAAATCTAATGCAAATTCTTCATCTATTTTTAAAATATCTTTTTTACCCATTTTATTAGATTTAACGTTTTTAATAATAGCAACGCTACAATCTAATTTATCTAATCCTAATGCTTTATAAACTTCTAAAGATTTACCAGCAGTAATATGATCTAAAACAATTCCGTTTTTAATACTATCTATCTTCATTATCTTTCTACCTCATTTTCCAATCCTAACATTTTTAAAATAAGTGCCATACGCATAAAACGTCCGTTTTGAACTTGATCAAAATACTTAGCTCTTGGATCATCATCAACCTCAATAGCAATTTCATTAACACGAGGTAATGGGTGCATAACGATTAAATCAGATTTTGATTTTTCTAATTTCTTTAAATCTAAAATATATGTATCTTTTAAACGAATATAATCTTGTTCATTGAAGAATCTTTCTTTTTGAACACGTGTCATATAAAGAATATCTAAATCTTCAATAACTTCTTCAATTGTTTCAACTTCTCTATAATCTAAATTTTTAGCATCTAATAAATCATGTTTTAAATATTCAGGAATTTTAAGTTCAGGTGGTGCAATAAACACGAATTTAATATTTTTATAACGTGACATTGCTTTTGTAAGTGAATGAACTGTACGTCCAAATTTTAAATCCCCACAAAAACCAATTGTTAGATTATCTAATCTACCTTTTTCTCTATAAATTGTAAGTAAATCAGTTAATGTTTGCGTTGGATGGTTATGACCACCATCTCCTGCATTGATTAAAGGTACTGTACTTTTTCTTGTAGCAACAAGAGGGGCACCTTCTTTTGGATGACGCATTGCAATGATATCGCAATAGCTTGAAACAACACTAATAGTATCACTAACACTTTCACCTTTAGAAGCACTTGTATTGTTTGCACTTGAAAAGCCTAAAACACTTCCACCAAGTGATAACATAGCTGATTCAAAAGAAAGTCTTGTACGTGTACTTGGTTCAAAAAATAATGTGGCTAGAATTTTATGATGACAAACATCTTGATAACGCGTACGATCCTTAATGATATCATTAGCAATATCAATCAGTTCATCAATTTCTTCTACACTTAAATCCATTGGGTCAATTAAATATTTCATAATAGTCTCCTTTTTTTCCTTCAATATTATAGCACTCCTTATAAGGCTATTAAATATATTTTAAAAAAATACGGAAATTTCTTCCCGTATTATTTTTTACCATTAAAACAATATGTACAGATCTTATCACTATCAAGTCCAATAGCTTGAAGCATATCATCCAAACGATTAAAACGTAAAGAAGTAAAATTAAGTTCTTTACGGATTTCTTCTACCATTGCATTATATTCAGGAGTATCAGGATCACTATATGTTTCTAACATATTGATATCGTTTTCTCCTTCACGCTTTCTAATAACACGACGTGTAATTAAATCCATATCACTTGTACTTCTTGAAAAGTTTAAGTAAGGACATCCATACATAATTGGAGGACAAGCAGGTCTAATATGGACTGCTCTTGCTCCAGAGTTATATAAATATTCAGTTGTATCTCTTAGTTGTGTTCCACGAACAATTGAATCATCTATTAATAATAATGATTTTCCTTTAATCAAGCTGGCAATTGGAATTAATTTCATTTTTGCAATTAAATTACGATCCGCTTGAATTTGTGGCATAAATGAACGTGGCCACGTAGGTGTATATTTAATAAAAGGTCTTCCATATTGAATATGTGATTCATTTGAATAACCAATCGCATGAGCAATTCCACTATCAGGAACACCTGCTACAAGATCAATATCTTTAATATCATCTCTTTGAGCCATTAAACGACCACATTCATAACGCATTTCTTCAACATTACGTCCTTCATAACAACTTGTTGGATAACCATAGTATACCCATAAAAATGAACAAATTTTCATTTTATCATTGGCTTCTACAAGTGTTTTCACTTCTTCACTTGTCATAAAGCAAACTTCACCAGGTCCTAATTCTTTATATAAAGAATAGCCTAAATTGATATAAGCATGACTTTCAAACGAAGCACAGAATCCATTTTCACCCTTACCAATATTTAATGGAGTTCTTCCTAATTTATCACGTACTAAATATAAACCATCTTTTGTCATCAACATAAAAGAAATAGAACCTTTTACTTTCCTTAAAACATTGATGATTCCATCGACATAAGTATCCTTTTGATTAATCATTGCAGCAATCAATTCAGTTTGATTGACTTCTCCCCCAGACATCTCTAAAAAATGAGTATGCCCATTATCAAAAGCATCTTGAATCAATTCTTCCATGTTTGCGACTCTACCTACAGAAACAATTGCATAACTTCCTAAACGACAATTGATCAAAAGAGGTTGAGGTTCATTGTCTGAAATACAACCAATTCCCATTTTTCCAGACATTTCTTTAATATCATTTTCAAATTTAGTTCTAAATGGTGAATTTGAAATATTATGAATTGCACGATTAAAACCGTTTTCTCCATAAACAGCAATCCCACCTTTTTTTGTTCCTAAATGAGAATGATAATCAATACCAAAAAACAAATCAGTGACACAGTCTTTACGACTGACAACGCCAAACATACCGCCCATATGTAATTTTCTCCTTTTTCATTTGTTCTCTAAATGCCAAAAATATGATAACATAAAATAAAATGAAGATAAAGGATGTAAAATAATGAGATTATATGTAGTAAGACATGGTCAAACAGGCTATAACATTGATAATAAAGTTTGTGGTATTTCAGATGTTGAACTCACTCCTTTAGGAAAACAACAAGCTAAAAAAGCACAGGAAGACTTACAATTTTTTAAAATAGATTATATTTTTTCTTCACCACTTCAAAGGGCTTTTGAAACTGCGCAAATCATTAATAAAGAACGTCAATTAGAAATTCAAGTGGATTCTAGAATACAAGAAATCAATTTTGGTAAATTTGAAGGAATTATTAATAATGAAGAATTTCAATATTATAAACAAAATTATGGATTACATTATCCAGGTGGAGAATCTTTATTTCAAGTCGTTCACCGTGTGTATAGTTTTTTAGAAGAACTTGAAAATAAATATCCTGATAAAAATATTTTAGTTGTTTGTCATGGGGGTATTGTTCGTGTCATTCATAGTTATTTTTATGGAATGACAAATGAAGAATTAATGACATGGCTACCCGAAAATTGTTGTATTCAGTGCTATGAAAAATAGTGACTTTGTATTGACTGAAAAGTGGAAAGTGTTATACTAATTATAGGAAAAAAGGAAAAGGAGAGTTAAATATGAACGTAGATAAAGATACTTGTATCGGATGCGGAGCATGTGCTGGTGTTTGTCCTGTAGAAGCTTTAGCATTTGATGACGAAGGAAAAATGGAATGTGACAAAGATACATGCATTGGATGTCAAGCATGTGTTGGAACTTGTCCAGTAGAAGCTATTTCAGCTGAATAATAAGATGAAGAAGATAGAAATATCTTCTTTTTATTTTTGCTTTATATGATAAAATAGCGTTGGAGGTTTTTTATGAAGACAACAATACATACTTTAAAAAAAGAATATAAAGATAATCAAACTTATTTAAATGAAAAACAAAAACTTTTTCAAAATTTAACTTATCATATGATTGAAAAAGAATTAAATCATAATGATATCGATATTCAATATACTGCTGTTATGGATTATTATAAACAATGTGAAGATATAGATGAAACAATTGCTTTCTTTGATGAAAAATATGACCAACAATTAGATCGACTTGGTGAAAAAGAAGAAATGTTTGATGATGATGCACTTGTTTTTTATATTGTAAAGGTTATTGAACATTTTGTAGATATTCATCAAATTCCTGATAAAAACTATATTGCTAGTGATCTATTAGAACTTATTCAAAAAGATCATGATTATCAAGATTTGCTTGAAAAAACAGAAAATATCATGAAACGTCTTATTAAAATGAAACACGAAAAAAATCAAGACTTACAAAATACTTTTAGTCCTTATGGAATTGATTTAGAACAATTTTTTACGCGTGTTTTCCAAGAATTTGATTATGTTGAACATCAGGTTTCTTTTCTAACAAAAATTTATTCACTTTTAAAACAACTTCAAAAAGAATATGCTCTTTCTTTAAGATATGTAGAAATTCGTATGGATGTTTTAAGTACATTAGTTAAATATACACAAGAAGATTTAGATGATGAAATAAAAGATATTTGTAAAGAATATCCTCAATTTAGATTTATGCTTTATTATAAAGTGATGACTTCTTTACAACAAATAGGAAATAATGATTTATTAAAAAAATATTATCAAGAAATTAATACTTGTATGCCTATGAATGAAGAACAAAAGGATTTATTAGAAGTGATTAAAGAGATTTTTGGATAAGAGGTATGAATATGAAAAAAGATTTATATTTAATGAGACATGGTCAAACTTTATTTAATGTAAGAAGAAAAATTCAAGGGTGGTGTGATTCACCACTTACTGAATTAGGTAAACAACAAGCTTTAAAAGCTAAAGAATACTTAAAGGATATTTCTTTTGATCATTATTATAGTAGTACTTCTGAAAGATGTTGTGACACAATTGAACTTATTATTGGAGATCAATATTATAAAAGACTTAAAGGTTTAAAAGAAAGAAACTTTGGGATGTTTGAAGGAGAAAGTGAAGATTTAAATCCACATTTTGACAACTTTCATTATAATGATTTATTTCCACACTATGGTGGGGAATATACTGAAGATGTCCAAAAAAGATTAAGAGAAACACTTACTGAAGTGATGGAAAAAGAAGATCATCAGACAGTTTTAGCAGTTTCCCATGCAGGAGCTTGTGTATCATTTTTATCAACTGTGACAGATCCTCAAGAAGTATTAAGTGGAGGATTAACAAACTGTTGTATTTTACATTTTACTTATGAAAATCATGATTTTAAATTTGTAGAAATCATTAGACCTTAATTATTAAAAAATATTGATTAAAACTAGATTTTTTTAATTAAATGAGTTAGAATATAGATGAGGAAAATAGTAGAGGTTGGCTACTTAATATAAACTTACTTTTCACTTGTCATAATATAAAAGAACATCGACCAACCAATAAAGAACAGGGAAACCTGTTTTTTATTTTAGGAGGAAATATGAAGATTTATTTTGATTTAGATGATACACTTTATCGTTTGTATGATCCTTTTTATAAAGCTTATCAAGAAGTATTTTTAAAGGAGATAGATATCTATCAATTATGGAAAAAAAGTAGAATTTATAACAATGAAATTTATCCCCAATATTTGAACAAACAAATTACTAAAGATGAACTAGCAATTTATAGATTAAAGGAAGCTTTTAAAGATTTTAATATAGATATTTCTAATCAACAAGCTTTAAAGTTTCAAAAAGTTTATGAATACCAACAAGCACATATTTCATTATCTTCTACAATGAAAGAAGTATTTACTTACTTAAAAGAAAAAAATATAACTTATGGCATTCTTACAAATGGGAAGGAACAAGCACAAATAAGTAAAATCAAATCTTTATTTGAAATCATAGATTTTCCTGTTATTGTTTCTGATAAAGTAGGTTATCAAAAACCACAAAAAGAAATTTTTGATTTAATTAAAGATGAAGAAACTTATTATGTAGGTGATGGTTATGAAATAGATATGATAGGAGCATCTCAAGCAGGAATTAAGACAATTTGGTATAATCATCAACATTTAAAGAAAGATGTTTCTTTTATAGATTATGTAGTTTATAGTGATGAAGAATTATTAAGTGTTATAAAGAAGCTTAATAATGATTGACATTGTATACAATCCCGTCTTTGACAGTTAAATAGGAAAAAAGAGTGGAACCCATTGGTATCAGTGGATTTTCACTCTTTTTAAAATGTTGTATGGAATATCTAATTTGATATTTTTTTGATTTTTTTATTTAGTTCTTTGGGCTGATAATATTCCTTGTCCAATTCTAATCCAAATGTTTCATTCAAAGCATCACATAGTGTACTTCCTGTATAAGTTGCCTGATAGTACAGATCATGATTATTGACCACATTCATATTTTTTAAGTTTTCAATGATTTCTCCGGTAGTAAAATGTCTGCCTTTTTGATTTAATTTTACTTCCATTATCCTTTGAATGAGCAATGCCGTATAACATGTCATAAAATGTGCTATGATACGATCATTTTTTCGATGATTTATAGGTCTTGCTTTGAAATTTGTTTTTAAAACTCTAAAACAATCTTCTATCCTATATCTCTGCGAATTGATCTCAATTATTTTTTTTGCTTCGTTTTCTGCATCCAGATTTGTAGCGATGGCATAGAAACCATCATACATCTCTTCTTTTTTTATCATCTCTTCATCAATATAATATTTATTCTTTTCATTTTTTACTTTTTTAATGAATCTTTTTGGATCGTTTTGATTCTTTTTTAAATCTTCGACCTTATTATTTTTTATAAGTCTTTGAGCACGTTCTATTTGACTGTTGCGAATATGCCTTTGATATTCCATCGCTTTTCTGGAAAAAGTAATGATGACATATTGTTTCAGTTCACCTTTGACTTTTTTTGTTCCTGTTTTTCCTGTAGAAGTCACATATTCTTCTGTAAGTCCTAAATCAACAGCCTTATCTGCACTGATCACTTTATACAGGATATCATTGTATAGATGGAGATTGTCTTCATCATTTTTATCAAATTCGTGCATTTCCTTTAGTGTCATAGGCAAGTCGTTGGATAAAAGCTTATAGTCACAATCATTAAATACTGCTTCCTGTAAAGGTTTCGACAGTTTCTTTATGGACTGTGTGACTATAAAGGCTCTGCTTCCAAAAGAATTGAACTTTCTAATATCATAGGAACCAAGTCCTGCATCAGCGCAATAGATAAGTTTTTTATCTTTGAAAGATCTTATCATTTTCTCTTCGGTTGAAGTGGCACACAACTGTTCGTTTTGATTTCCTGGATTGATACACATTGATAAAGGAATTCCCTGTGCATCAATGAACAGTCCCATTTGAACGATTGGAGTTGGCTGATGCTGTTTGGAAATCCCGTACTTTCTCAACATGTAAAAGATTTCACCAGTAACTTCATCGATATAATCCTCATCTGCAGTTTCAATTTCAAAATAATAGTTTGTACAGTCAAAATAACATACAGATGTATCTCTTGGAATGATGTTATTGCTTGCCTCATACAAATGGGAAATGTATTCATCAAAGTGTTTGGCCAAAAGCGATAGGAATCTAAGAGAAGATTCATAGAGATAGTGCGGCTGTTCATAATATATATGAAGATGATCATAGATTCCCAGTTTCGAACGAGGATCAAGTATTCGAGAGATGGTAAGAAATCTGTTTATGAGATCAGCATCATAATCGACCCTGGTTTGCGAAACAATATTGTTCAGAAAATCTTTGATCTTCAAATCATGATAGATAGACTGGATAAAGAAATAGCCAATATTGATATTTTTTGAATGGGCAACAGTATCCATTGAAGAAGGAAGCTTTTTAGAAAAATCGATATTGACATCTATAGAAATTTTATTGGCTTTATATTCTTCATTGAATTTAGCGACTTCCTGTTTTGCATATTCAAGAGGATCGTCAGTAATTTTAAGAAGGTCATTGTGTTTTCCAATAGTTTTAATGTTGCGGGTAGTCGTTTTCTTGCCGTTTCTGATACCCTGTTGAATAAAATAAGTTGGATTTTTAGAACGTCTGTCATAGTAAAGCTTCATGAAAATCATCTCCTAGAGACATTATACCACCATATACAACACCATACAACATTTAAAATGATAAAATTTGACAGTAAAAAAACTCAAAAAACCTATATGGAATAAGCGCTTTGAGCATATCTATATTCGTATGGAAGTTACATAACTGTCAAAAACCCGAAGCTTATGAAACTACCAAATTCGTGTGATTTTTTGCATAAATAGGGCAAAAAAGTATATTATACGCAAAAAATTAATATTTATGCGTAAAAATAACAATATTTTCTTGCAATTAGGAAAGATTCTCTATATAATACTTTTGTAAATTAAGAGTCAAAGGGGGGAATCATCATGGCAAAAACTGTAGTAAGAGAAAACGAATCTTTAGATGACGCTTTACGTCGTTTTAAAAGACAAGTATCTAGAACAGGTACCCTTGCTGAAGCTCGTAAAAGAGAATTCTATGTTAAACCAGGATTAAAAAGAAAATTAAAATCTGAAGCAGCAAGAAAAAATAATAAAAAAAGATAATAAAAATACAGCCTTCTTGGCTGTTTTTTTATGCCGTTTTTTCATTGAAAAAATAAGTATCATTTAGTATACTTTATATGATAAAAATAAAGATGTTTTTAATCGAAAAAGGGAGAAACTATGAAAACTGTATTAAAAAATGGAAATGTTTTTTACCAAAATAAAATTCAAAAATTAGATGTAGAAATTGATGGTGAAACAATTAGTCAAATAGGTCATGATTTAGATGGTGAAAATATAATTGATTGTACAGATCTTTTAGTAACACCAGGTTTTGTTGATCTTCATGTTCATTTACGTGAACCAGGATTTGAACATAAAGGAACTATTAAAACAGAAACTTTATCTGCTAAATATGGAGGGTATACGCATATTGTAGCGATGGCTAATACAAATCCATGTATGGATGATAAAGAAACTATTGAAGATTTTATTCAAAGAGTTCAAAAAGATAGCTCTATTCATACATATACTTATAGTGCTATTACGAAAGATTTAAAAGGACAAGAGCTTGTTGATTTTAAAGAAAATAATGCTTTTGATATTGTACAGGGATTTTCTGATGATGGAAAAGGTGTTCAAAGTAAAGAAATGATGGCAAAAGCCATGAAAGAAGCAAAAGCAATCAATAGTATTATTGTTGCTCATTGTGAAGATGAAGGAGAACTTGAAAAAGGAGCATGTATTAACTTAGGACGTGTTTCTAAAGAAAATGGTCTTGTAGGAATCAATAATGCTTCAGAATATAATCATGCTTTACGTGATTTACAATTATCTAAAGAAATTGGTAATCGTTATCATATTTGTCATATTTCTACTAAAGAAACTGTGGCAGGGTTAAGAGAATATCGAAAACAAGGACTTCCTGTTTCAGGAGAAGCTTGTCCACATCATTTGATTTTAACAGATGAAAATATTAAAAACTTAAATCCAAATTATAAAATGAATCCACCACTTCGAAGTAAAGAAGATTTAGATGCTTTAATTGAAGGACTTAAAGATGGAACAGTGACATGTATCTCAACAGATCATGCACCTCATAGTGATGAAGAAAAATTAAAACCAATTGATCAAGCACCATTTGGTATTATTGGTAATCAACATGCTTTTAGTCTTGTTTATACATATTTAGTTAAAAAGAATTTGTTAGATTTAGAAACTGTTTTAAAATGTATGACAGTCAATCCAAGTCAAGTCATTGGATTGGATCATGATATGGCAGTTGGTAAAAAAGCTAATATTGCCATCATTGATTTAAATGAAGAATATACGATTACGAGAGATAATATTTATTCAAAAGCAAAGAATACACCATTTTTAGATACAAAATGTTTTGGTTTAGTAAAATATCATATTTTAGATGGAAAGATTGAAAAATTATAGGAGGAGTTTATGAACTATCAAGGGTTAATGGAAATTACAAAGATTGAAAACATTGCAGATGATGTTTATGAAATGACTTTAAAGGGAGAAGGGGCTAAATATATTAGTCAACCTGGTCAATTTATTAACATTAAGATCAATGAAAGTTTACAACCTTATCTTAGAAGACCAATGTCTATTTCAGATTATGATGAAAATACAATTGTGATTGTTTTTAAAGTTGTTGGTCAAGGAACAGAAATTTTAAAGAATAAACAAATTGGAGATCAATTGGATTGTTTAATTGGTTTAGGAAATGGTTTTACTGTTCAAGAAGGAAAAGCTTTACTTATTGGTGGAGGACTTGGAACACCACCTCTTTATAACTTAGGTAAAAAATTAAAAGAAAAAGGTGTAGAAGTAACAACTGTTTTAGGATTCTCTTCTAAAAAAGATGTTTTCTATATTGATAAATTCCAAGAATTTGGAGATGTATTAATTGCGACAATGGATGGTTCTTTAGGTGTTAAAGGAACAGTTATTGATGTTATTAAAAAGGCTAATTTAACATTTGATCATTATTATACATGTGGACCTGAACCAATGTTAGATGCGCTTGCCTTAAATTATCCAGAACACGGACAACTTTCTTTTGAAGCAAGAATGGGATGTGGTTTTGGAGCTTGTATGGGATGTTCATGTAAAGTGAAAACAAAACCTTATAAACGTATTTGTGTAGAAGGACCAATTTTACTAAGTGAGGAGGTTATTGTAAATGGTTAATTTAAAAGTTAAACTTCCAGGTTTAGAAATGAAAAATCCAGTTATTCCAGCGTCAGGAACTTTTGGATTTGGATATGAATTTACAAGATTTTATGATATTAATGTTTTAGGAAGTATCATGATTAAAGGAACAACGCTTGAACCACGTTATGGAAATCCTTTACCACGTATTGCGGAAGGGCCAAGTGGAATGCTTAATGCGATTGGACTCCAAAATCCTGGTGTTGATGCGGTTATGTCACATGAGCTAGAAGAACTTCGTAAATGTTATAATGATAAAGTCATCGCTAATATTGGTGGAAGCTGTATTGATGACTATGTTGAAACAGCTAAACGTATTTCAACACATGATATGGTAGGAGCATTAGAACTTAATATTTCTTGTCCAAATGTTCATAGTGGAGGTATTCAATTTGGAACAAATCCACAAATGGCTGCGGATGTTACACGTAAAGTAAAAGCAGTTTCTCAAAAACCGGTTTATGTTAAACTTTCTCCTAATGTAACAGATATCGTTGAAATGGCAAAGGCCGTAGAAGAAGCTGGAGCTGATGGAATTACAATGATCAATACTTTAGTAGGTATGCGTTTTAATATCAAAACTGGAAAACCAATTATCGCTAATGGAACTGGTGGTTATTCAGGACCAGCTATTTTCCCAGTAGCTTTACGTATGGTTCATCAAGTAAGTAAAGCTGTTAAGATTCCAGTAATTGGTATGGGTGGTATTTCAAGTGCCCATGATGTTATTGAAATGATGGTTGCAGGCGCAAGCGCTGTGGCGATTGGTTGTCAAAACCTTGTTGATCCATATGCTTGTTATAAAATTATTCAAGATTTACCAAAAGAACTTGAAAAACTTGGTGTTGAAGATATTAATGATATCGTTGGATTATCACATCAATATTAAAAAGAGAAATGAAAGATTTCTCTTTTTCTATCATTATCCATGTAATATAATAAGATAAATAGGGGTGAAATAAATGGATTTAGATACATTGTTAAATAAAAATCAAAAAGAAGCAGCAACGTATTTAGATAGTCACTTAAGAATTATTGCGGGGGCAGGTTCTGGAAAAACAAGAGTCGTGACTTATCGTATTGCACATTTAATACAGGATGTAGGAATTGATCCTCGTTCTATTTTGGCAATCACTTTTACCAATAAAGCTGCTAACGAGATGAAAGAAAGAGTGAATGAAGTTGTAGGTATTCATGGAAGTGGAACGCTTATTTGTACGATTCATTCTTTATGTGTGAGATTTTTAAGACAACATATTAATGTTTTAAATTATCCAAGTAATTTTACAATTATGGATGAAGAAGATCAAAAAGCACTTATTAAAAAGCTTTATACACAATTAGAAATAGATGCAAAAGTTATTTCTATTAAAAGCATGATCAATACAATTTCTTCATATAAAACAGCAAGAGTTTCTCCACAAAGAGCTATTGAATTAGCTGGACAATTTTCAGGAGAACTCAAAAAAGCAAAAGTCTATGAAGCCTATGAAAACTATAAAGAAGATCATTTCTTATTAGATTTTGATGATTTATTATTAAAAGCAGTTTATATTTTAGATAATTATCCAGATATATTAGAAAAATGGCAAAGAAAGTTCCAATATATTCATGTAGATGAATTCCAAGATGTAGGTGAAATTGAATATCATTTAGTTCAATTATTATCAAAATATGCTATTGTTTGTGTTGTTGGAGATCCTGATCAAACAATCTATAGTTTTAGAGGAGCAGATGTTCATTTTATTTTAGATTTTGATAAAGACTTTAAACCAAATAAAACAATTATTCTTGATCAAAACTATCGTTCAACTGGAAATATATTAAAAGTATCAAATAATTTAATTCGTAAAAATAGTCAACGTTTAGAAAAGAATCTTTTTACAAAGCAAACAGGTGGAGAAGATGTGATTCACCATGTTGCTAAAAGTGAAGAAGAGGAAGCTAATTGGATTGCTAATAAAATCGAAGATATTGTAAATAATCAAGATGGGGTTAATTATCGTGATATTGCAATTTTATATCGTGCAAACTATTTATCACGTACGATTGAACAAGTATTGATTCGTAAAGGAATTGATTATCGTATTTTTGGTGGTTTAAAATTCTTTAATCGTAAAGAAGTTAAAGATGCTTTAAGTTATTTAAGACTTGTTTGTAATCAAGAAGATTTAGCGTTTGAAAGAATTATTAATACACCAGCCAGAGGTATTGGTAAAAAAACATTAGAAAATATTCAATTAGTAGCACTTAATCATCAAATTTCACTTTATGATGCTTTAACGCTTCATAGTGATGAAATTAGACTTTCTAATAAATCAAAAAAAGAAGTGCGAATTTTAGTTGAAGCAATTGAAAAAGCAAGACGTTCAACTTTACCATTACATGAAATGTTTGAAAATTTAATGATTGATGTTGGTTACATTGAAATGCTCAAAAATGATTTAGAAGATAATCGTATTGATAATATTCATGAATTACAACGTTCAATTTATGATTTCCAAGCGTCTCATGAAGATGCCCCAACATTAGAAAATTATTTACAAGATATTTCTTTATATACAGATAATGATGCAATTGATCAAGGTCAATATGTTTCTTTAATGTCTATTCATATGGCTAAAGGTCTAGAATTTGATTATGTCTTTGTTTTAGGCTTATCTGAAGGAATTTTCCCAAGCTTTAGAAGTTTAGCTGAAGATGGAGATGATGGCCTTGAAGAAGAAAGAAGACTCGCATATGTAGCCTTTACAAGAGCGAGAAAACAACTTTTCTTAACGGATAGTGAAGGATTTAGTTTTGTGACAGATTCGCCTAAAATTTCTAGTCGTTTCATTGATGAAGTAGGAAATGAAGGAATTATTCATAGCGGAAGTAAGCCTCGTTTTAAAACAACAGATTATGTACCTAAACAAACAGTGTCTAAAGCAGAATTGATTGGGGATAATAAGGTTGATGATTGGAAAGTTGGAGATCTTGTAAATCATGATATTTTTGGTAAGGGTGTTGTTGTTAAGGTCAATAAGAATATTTTAGATATTGCTTTTGAACTTCCAGCAGGGCTTAAGTCTTTAATGGCTAATCATAAAGCTTTGAAAAAACTTACAAATTAGAGAATTCTTGGAATTCTCTTTTTAGTATTATTTTGTTATAATAAAAAAGATTGAAAAAGGAGTAAGAATATGGATGATTTAAAAAGATATGAAGAATTAGTAAAAACAATTGAATATCATAATGATCGTTATTATAACCAAGACGATCCAGAAATAAGTGATTATGAATATGATATGATGATGAAAGAACTTAAAAAAATAGAAAAGGATCATCCTGAATTTGTCACACCAAGTTCGCCAACACAACATGTTGGGGGAAGTGCAAAACGAGAAGCTGGTGTTTTAGTAAGACACCGTGTGCCAATGCTTTCTTTACAAGATGTTTTTTCTAAAGAAGAAGTTCAAGAATTTGTTGAATCAATGCAAGAAACATTGGTTGATCCTGTGTTTGTTGTTGAATATAAAATTGATGGGCTTTCAATGGCTTTAAGATATGAAAATGGTCTTTTAACAACAGCTATTACTCGTGGAGATGGAATCATTCAAGGAGAAGATGTAACTGTTAATGCTAAAGTAATCAAAGATGTTAAAAATAAATTAAAGGAACCTATTGAATATCTTGAAGTACGTGGAGAAGTTTATATGACAAATGAAGCTTTTGATAAAGTAAATGAAATTCAAGAGCTTAACAATAAAAAAACTTTCGCAAATCCAAGAAACTGTGCGGCAGGAACATTACGTCAATTAGATAGTCGTATTACAAAACAAAGAAATCTTTCAATGTTTATTTTTAATATTCAAGATATTAGAGGAAAAGAGATTACAAGTCATAGTCAAGGTTATGAATATCTAAAAAAACAAGGAATGAAAGTGATTGATAATTATCAAGTATGTCACAATTTTGAAGAAGTATGGAAAGCAATTGAAATGATTGGTGAAAGCAGAGATCAATTAGGTTATGATATTGATGGGGCAGTTGTTAAAATTGATAGCTATGCACAAAGACAACAATTAGGACAAACAGCTAAAGTGCCTCGTTGGGCCGTAGCTTATAAATATCCACCAGAAGAAAAAGAAACAAAACTTTTAGATATTGAACTTTCAGTTGGAAGAACAGGTAGAATTACGCCAACAGCTATCTTTGAACCAGTCCGTTTATGTGGAACAACGGTTTCAAGAGCAACGCTTCATAATCAAGACTTTATTGATAGTTTGGATGTACGTCTTGGTGATACGATCATTGTTTATAAATCAGGAGAAATCATTCCTAAAGTTAAAGGTGTCAATAAAGATAAAAGACCTGCAGGAAGTGTTCCTTATCAAATAGGAAATACATGTCCTGTATGTGGGGCACCAACGTATCAAGAAGAAGGAACAGTTGATATCAAATGTTCTAATCCTACATGTCCAAGTAAATTGGTTAGAAATGTTGTTAATTTCGTAGGAAGAGATGCCATGGATATTAAAGGGTTTGGTTTATCGTATGTTGAAACTTTAATAGATCAAGGGTATATTCATGATGTTAGTGATATTTATATTTTAAAAGATAAAAGACAAGAACTGTTGGATAAAAAAGTAATTGGTCTTGTTAAAAGTACAGATAATTTATTAAATGCTATTGAAAAAAGTAAAGAAAATGATGCAACAAAGGTTTTAACAGCCTTAGGTATTTCTAATATTGGTAAATCGGCAGCAAAATCTTTAATGAAAAAATTTAAGACAATGGATCAATTGATGAATGCATCTTATGAACAACTTATTGAAGTCAATGATATTGGTGATACGAGTGCACAAATTTTAATTGATTATTTTAAAGATGAAAAGAATAAAGAAATGATTCATAAATTAGAACAATATGGATTAAAAATGGAAATTGAAGATACTCAAAGTTCATCTTTATTAGAAAATATGACTTTTGTTGTTACAGGAACACTTCCTACATTATCTAGAAAAGAAGCAGCTACTTTAATAGAAAATAATGGTGGAAAGGTTTCAGGATCTGTGTCTAAAAAAACAACTTATTTATTAGCTGGGGAAAATGCAGGTAGTAAACTTACAAAAGCACAATCTTTAAATATTCCAGTTTTAACTGAAGAAATGTTTATGGAAATGATAAAATCGTAATTTCGTGTTATAATGCATAAAAAAGGAGGTCACTATGAAAAAAATAGTTACTATTATTCTTTGTTTGCTTATATGTACAGGGTGTACATCAACTTCTAGTAAAAAAGAAACAAAAAGTAGTCAAGATACATCATCTACAGATTCTTTAGATGATTCATTTTATCCTATTGTTAATTTAGGAACAAATTTAATAAGAGAAACTTTTTATCAAGACTTTTCTTCATCTGAAGATTTTCAAACAATAGGTAGAGAATTACAAGCTTTATCGACAGATTATTTCTCTACTTCAGATTATTATATGTCTGAAGGTTTACAACTTGTTCAAAAAGATAAATATCAACTTTTAAAGAAAGAAAAATATTCTTTACAACCTTTAAATGGTGAAAAAGTAGATGGTCAAGAAATTAGTAAGATGGTAGAAAATATCAGTGAACAAGATTATTATGAAAAAAGTGGAGATAAATATACATTAAAGGGAATGTCAATTGCAATTATTTTGGATCCAAAAGGTGGGACAAATGCTGTCTTATCTGAAGGAAGCATTAATAGTTATGCTAAAGAAGTAATTCCAAAGTTATATAAATATCTTCAAACTAAAAAGTCTATTAAAGATATACCTACATTAATTGCTGTTTATCGTAAAAATGATAATGATGAAAATAGTTATAATGGACGTTTTATTTATAGTAGTTATTGTCAAAATGGTAAAGTTGGAAATATTAAGTCTTTAGATTATGCCACTTATATTTTTACAAGTGATGAAGCAAATAAAGCAGATGAAGCACTTTATTCTCAATTTTCGGTTTTTAAAAACAATGTAAAAAATGCTGTAACAGAAGCTGTTGGAGTAGTTGGTTATGGAAAATATGAAGATGGTTCAATTCAAAGCTTAAAAATTCAAATTACAGCAAGTGTAAAAAGTTATACAGAACTTATTTATGTAGTAGAAACAGTTGCTGATCAAATGGATAATCATTTTTCGGGGTTTGATAGTTATGCTGTGATTAATGATCAAGATGGATTAAAAGCGGTTGTAATTAAAAATGCTGGAAAGGATGCACAAAGTACATTATTGTATTAATGATAGACATTTGATACAATGGTAGAAGAGAAGGTGAAATAATGGCAAGAGAAAGATTTTCTTTTGATGATACGATAGAATATGATAAAGATGAATTAAAACCTAACAATGATATTCATGCAAATCATACAGGAAAGTTTACATTTGATGATGAAGTAAAGGAGAACAAGGTGGCTAAACCTCAAAAGAAGAAAAGAAAATTAAAAATATGGCATGTTGTTTTAACATTATTTGTTGTAGTAGTAATTGCTTTTTTCCTTTATATTTTTGTTTTTTCAGGAAATAATAGT
>OMCD01000781.1_pt1 | contig 21880 bp, 24 predicted proteins | sample 1674171 | NCBI WGS metagenome assembly OMCD01 (sample SAMEA103958149, study PRJEB25191) | human gut metagenome | biome: human-associated habitat [ENVO:00009003]; feature: intestine environment [ENVO:2100002]; material: feces | place: Germany | collected 2013/2015
ATTTACATCAGTGTACCACTTGATAAATGAAGATATGCTAAAGCAATGTCATAAGGAATTAGATGGGAACAAAGCAGTCGGAATTGACAAGGTAACTAAGGATGAGTATGGGAAGAACCTTGATAGAAATATCAAGGAACTGGTACAGAGGTTGAAAAACAAATCCTTTAAGCCACTTCCGTCACTGAGGGTATATATACCTAAAGGAAATGGAAAGAAACGACCATTAGGGATTGCTTCCTATGAAGATAAGATTGTACAAATGGCAGTGAAGAAAATACTGGGAGTTATTTATGAACCGAGATTCCTAAACTGCATGTATGGATTCAGACCGAATAGGGGGTGTTACGAAGCAATAAAAGAAGTATACCAACGGATAAGCTATGGAAAAATCAGCTATATCGTAGATGCCGATATCAAAGGTTTCTTTGACCATATCGACCATGATTGGATGATGAAGTTCCTTGAATGGAATATACAGGATAAGAACTTATTGTGGCTAATACGTAAATACCTTAAAGCAGGAATAATGGAGCAAGGAAAATTCGAGCCAACAGAGGAAGGTTCGGCACAAGGCTCAGTAATGAGTCCGATGCTTGCAAATATATACATGCATCATGTGCTGACGCTGTGGTTTAAGTTGGTGGTGCAAAGGGAAATGCAGGGAGAGTGTTTTCTCGTCAACTTTGCGGATGATTTTGTTGCAGGATTTCAATATAAGTCAGAAGCTGAAAGATACTATAAAGAGTTAAAGGAACGAATGGAAAAGTTTGGACTGGAGCTGGAAAGTAGTAAAAGCAGACTGATTGAATTTGGGAGATTTGCAGAGCAGAATCGTAGAGCAAGAGGAGAATGTAAGCCTGAAACATTTGATTTTCTGGGATTTACCTTCTACTGTAGCAAAACTCAAAAGGGAGGTTTCGTGCCAAAGGTACAGACTTCAAGAAAGAAGTTTGAGCTAAAGGTTAGAGCATACAAGAACTGGATTTACGATAATCGAAATCGACCAATGCGAGAAATAATTAAAGAGTTGAACGTAAAACTAATTGGACACTATCGGTATTATGGTGTTACATGGAATTTTCGGAAGATAACAACATTCCTGCATAGAGTACAACAGTTTCTATTCAAAGCCATGAATCGGAGAGGTTGTAGACGGGCATACACATGGAATGGATTTGTGGAAATGCTCAAGTATTATCCATTAGCAAAGCCTAAAACGTACTATTGCTTATATTAAAGTGAATGTTACTATGAGGAGCCGTATGCGGGAAAACCGCACGTACGGATCTGTGAGGGGCTAAGATTGAGAGGTCTTAGTCTACTCGACTATGGAATTGCTCCTGAAAATAAGACATTGACGGAGTAAGAACTTTAGAGAAAAACGGAGTAATAAAACAGGGAGGTCGAGGTTCCATCGAGAGAACCTCGCATCTCTGTTTTATATTCTTTACTGCAGAACGTTTTTATAAAGTGCTTAAATACTGTACAGGCACTTCTTTGGTCAGCCATACCCCATTTACCGATAAATAGAACGGATAGCCATCTTCTGCCATTTGCTTTGCATTTACCCGGTATACAACCGGCTTTCCATGTCGGTTCCCCACTGTTTTGGCAATCTCATAATCTTTTGACAGATGCACATACAGCCTGGATTTCGGAATCAATCCAATCCGATTGATTGATTCCACATACTTCTCTCCCGTTCCATGCCATAAAACATCCGGCGGGGTCTTTTGCTCCAGTTCCACATCCACTGGAATGGAATGCCCCTGGTTTGCCCGGATCAGCGTTTTATCCTCATTGAAGGAATACCGCTGCTTGGAATCAGTCCGTACAATTTCTTCCAGCATCTGCATGTCAAATGGTCTGCTCTTCGCTATCCCGGCAATCAGATCTTCCGTACGCGCCCATCCGTGTTCATCCAGTTTCATACCAATGGCTTCCGGGTGGTGCCGCAAAATAAACGCTATGAATTTTCCGGCATTGTCCTGATGTCCCATATTCTCACCTGCCCTTCCACTGTAATGCCTACTCTTTTGACTGTGCCGCCATATATCCTTTCATATAGCCGATATCATAGCCCTCTTTTCTTCCCTCTTTCAGAATCTCACGGGTCATGGTCAGCATACTAACGCCTTCGCCCTCATCCCCATCATCACTCAGCCATTTTTCCGCCTGGGTAACAGGCAATGCTGCACCAATACTTTCAGCTTCTTCTTTCAGCTTCGTATTTTCAAATTCAATGTGCAGCATGGCGGAAAGGGTTTCGATCACGCCGTCAATGGCATTTTCTCCGTCCGCATAACTCCGGTATGCAGACGCCGCCAGATTCGACGCGGTTTTTCCAATGTACTGCGCCCACTCATCATGCGCTGTCCAAAAATGCTCGTGCTCTATGATTTTGTCCGTCTCTTCATCTTCCCTGAATTTTTTACGGCAGTCACTGTTCCAAAATCCATAACTGGCTTCTTCCTGGCCTCTCCGGAATCCTTTGAGGTAGGCTTCTTTACGAATGGACTCCAACAATTCTGAAAAATCATTTCCACTCCGCATCCATTTTTTATCAACTTCAAATAAATAAGGTGCCTCATGCTCCGGTCCGCATTTCTTAAACTTCATACCGCAATTCCTCCATTACAAAATGCTCTTATTATACGCTCCAATCACCCGCTTAAACACTTTGAAGTTCGTATCATCCCGCGGCGGGCAATACACAGCAAATTCAATGGTTTTAAATGCGCGCATATAATCCGCAATCACTTCTTTGGCAGCTCTTGCCACCACTTCCGGCTTATTCTGAAACGCACCGCATCCGAAAGCACCCAGGATTACCACTTCGTCACCGTTCAACGCAGCTACATCCATAATCCTGGTCAGCCTCTTCTTATGGATTTCCAGAAGCTCCCGATCACTGACTTTTACCGCCCGGTCACCGTTAGCCTGGTTGAACCGGTTGCTCGGCCGTTCCCGCAGGTTCGGTGCCGCGCAGGTGATCACATCTACTTCATACCAGTCTTTTTCATCCATCAGCTTCGGCTTGTTCGTATCTGTCTTAAATACGGTCATATCCGGCGTATAGATAATATCCGCATTGTTGATCGGATTCTTCACATTCCGATGAGGGTAATAGAATCCTTTCATCATTTCCGGTACGCTCAGGCAGAAATACAGGCCGGAACACCGACACAGACATTCCTCCTGTGCGCTGGATCCCCTTGTCACGCCGCCGCCCGGATTTGTGGCAGAGGCAAAGTTATGTACCGCTACCTTCTGGCCTGCATAACCTGCAGCCGCCTCGAAAGTCCGCTTTGTGGATACAACAATCTTCGCCTCATCCGCGAAACGCGTTTTATGCACAACAGGCAGCTCCATTCCTTCCGGAATGAGTTTCTGGTTTTTCACTGACCGTGCAAGGGTGTCCTTAATCCTTCCGTTTGTTTCACACAGCTTTTTGGTATCTTCAAAAATTTCCATATTCTCAAAACTGCTCATATGTTTCCCATTCCTTCCTCTTCCGTTCATTCCGATACTGTCTGGAACTGTAAAAACAGCCGCGGAATCGCTCCCGTAGCCCAGTATCTGACATTGTCTGCCTCACATGCCATCATCACGGAAATACTCATTTACTGCATGCAGCAATAAAATCATGTCCGCCTTCGAAACGCATGATGCATCCAGCTCAAATTCATAGACGCTGTTCTTTGTTCTGATTGTCAATGAACCATCTTCCACCTGGATGCTTCCGTAGGTTGTATGCAGGTATTTGCCGGGGCATTTACTTGCCGGACTCGTAAAGAAATAAACCTGATACTTCTCATACCGGCTGTCGGATTTATAGACCATGATAAGCCCTGGCTGATCCATATACGGTATCCGCCAATCCATGTATTTCCGACCGTTCTTATCTTCTGCTTTACGCAGGATTCCCAATGCCGACTGATCCAAATGCATCTCATCAACTCCTTAATCTTATCACACGGGTATTTCACCGACCGCTGCAATAAAATCCTGATCCCGGTATCCGACTTCGTCGAATTTCCGTAGCCCGGCTTCCACTTCAAATACGTGACCGCAGCAACAACACTTAAGCTTTCGCGTAACAACAATTCCCGGCTCGCCCAGAAGTAACTCCAAGGATGATTTTCCCTCACTGGCTGCCACATACGCATCCATCTTCGCCTGTTCCTCATCCGTCAGCTGGATATGCCACCAATTATGTTCCTCATGGCACTTTGGACACGGCGGGTTGATTTTATAAAGCCTTCCCATAGTCTGGTCTCCTTTCGATTTTCACTCACTTTGAATTCTTTGCAAATCTTAACAGCATTTTCGCTATCTCATTCTTTGTAATCTCCGAAACCAGAGAGAGAATTTTAATATCTTCCTCTGTTAATTCATCGTGATAAAACACAAGCATTTCTCACAGCGGTATTTGCCGGTGAGAATCTCAGGGACAAGTATTGCAATCCGTGCTTTTTATTGCAAATTCAGTAGATTCATCACCAGTTTCACCATTACTTCTTTTTCTTCTGGATTGGATTCAGCAATCATCAACGTAACGGCCACCAAGGTTCCATCGCTGAGTCGTTTTTCTCCATCTTGGAATAAAGCGTTGTTTTTATCCAGGAATTCAAGAAAAAGTGATGCCGCAATTCTCTTGCAGCCATCCGCATAAGGATGATCCTTGATCATAAAATACAATAGATTTGCGGCTTTTTCTTCTTCAACTCCAAAGACGTCCGAATGAAACGAATCCTCCATAGCATCGACCATATGACGGCAATCTTCATAAGTGATCCTGTAAATCGGCTGATTTCCTTTTGGCTTCTCCAATGTCTGGTGATCATACTGATCCAATAATACTAAGGCATCCGTATACAGATTTACAGCTCTTAATATGTCTGCTTCCTCAACATTCAAAGTGCATGCCAGCATCCTGGTCTGAATATCAATTGTTTTCTGTAGAGCAGCTAATCGCTTTTCGTTGATTGCATACCCTTGAATAATGTACTGTTTCAAAACATTGTTCGCCCATCTTCGAAACGCGATACCACGTTTTGAATTTACTCGGTATCCTACAGAAAGAATCATATCCAAATTATATATTTTAGGTTTTCTGCCACCTGTACTTTTGTCGGAAAATCCGACAGAAGTTTCGTCAAGTTCTCCGGAAGACAAAATATTTGATATGTGTTCACTGATTGTGGCATGTTTAACTTCAAAGAGAATTTCCATTTGCTTCTGTGTCAACCAAACTGTTTCCTGTTCCGGGCTTATCTGAACTTCTATATTCACTTCGCCGTCTGTAAATAAAACTAACTCATTTTTCATTTCTATTCTTCTCCGAACACTTCCTTTAATACCTTTGGCTTCCTGGTCCTGCGGTATTCCTGTTCCACTTCGGCCCGCTCCTCCTGAGTCAGTTCCATCGATAAATCTAGCATCAGGGAAAGACCGTAGATATCCGATTTATCGACCCACGGCACAGCCTGAGAAATCTGAGTAAGTGAGAAGCCGTGAGTGATCATATTCTGGCACACCTGCATATAAACCAGTACATTTTTCTGTCTGGAAACCAGATTTTGCAGATGCAGTTTAATTTCCCAATCATTGACCTCACGGCCATACTTAATCGCTTTCACAATACGAAGCATCGGATGATCGGTCTCGCGGATCTCTTTCACCCATTTCTCACGCTTTTCCTCAAATTCTTCCATGGACATATCCATAAATTTGCCATCCTTAATGTCAGTGATGATATCTGGATACTTCTTGCTTCCCCAGATATCCAGATATGAGCAGCGGGCTTCTACCGGAGTGAACAGCACCTCCAGCAGATACTCCAAATCGGGATCCGAGTCCACTCTTGAACCGAGCCCCAACCCGATATCATAGCTTTCTTTGGAGATCAGTTCTTCCAATGTGTCGTGCAAATCAAACATCTCATGAGTGTCCGGATAAACATAATTTTCCATCATATGAATTTCTCCTTTCTTCCAAAACAACGGTTTTTCTTCCGTCTTCGTTGTTACGGTTTCGTTTTCCAGTTCAATTTTTTCGTTGCAACTATATCATTGTTGAATTCGAATTTCCAATTAGCGGTTTCTGCGGATAACGTTTTGAGTCAAATTTTCACTCCGACGTTCCTGCCTGAAATCATAAAGCGCTTTGTCATAATTCCGGTTTCAGCATTCGCCAAACCGTTGCCGCCACTATATCATCAAGTATTTCAAATTGCAAGAGGGTATTTTTCAGATAATCGGATGTTTCGGAAATAAAAGGAAAACCAGTTCTCGCCCTTATACCCTCTTGTTTCGGATATAAAAGGAAAACTGGTTTTTTGATTTTTATTCTTTGTTTGCGATATAAAAGGAAAACTCAAATCCCTGTTTTACACCGCTTGTTTTGGATATAAAAGGAAAATTATTACGTTTCCGCATCCCTTGTTTCGGGTATAAAAGGAATGTTTCGGAAATAAAAGGAATTAAACAAAAATCTATTACAATTCCTCTACATTCTCAACTACTTTTCCATCTCTCCAGATGCGCTCCAGATCATAAAACAGTCTGTCATCGCGGGAGAAAATGTGTACGATCAGATCGCCGTAATCCATCAGGATCCATCCGGCAGTCTGATAGCCCTCGATCTGCCGGCACTCATGACCGGCTTTGCCGAGTTCTTCCTCTACATTATCTGCCATTGCCTTTACCTGGCTGGCGTTGCTTCCGTCTGCGATGACAAAGTAATCAGCCAGTACAGATACTCCATGAATATCAATGACGCGAATATCTTCGCCTTTTTTATCTTCCAGCGCCTTTACGGCAAGTTTGGTCAGCTCTTTTGCTTCCACGGGGATTATCCTCCTCATTATTTTATTTAAATCCTGTTTCAAAAGCAAGCCGCTCTTCTGCCTGCCCTTTTTATAACCTGTCGGATAGTTGTTACTGTTCACGCATACGTGCCCAGTAACGTCGGATACCGTTCACAACATCATGTTCACATCTTAATGTGTCTATTGATGAACATGACGTTCATGATAGTATTCCCAGGTCTGTTCGGTTGTATCATCCTCTGCCGTGCCCGTTTCCTTTAAATAATTGCGGGTGCCGTCCAGAATCTGATACAGCGCTTCGTCCAGATCTTCAAATGCAAGACGGCGGAGCTTCGGCAGATTTGGCGCCTTATCACGGCGCGGTTCGATGTAATCGGCTACGTACAGGATCTTGTCTAACAGGGACATCGCCGGTTTTCCGGTCGTATGGCAGGCGATTGCAGATAAGACCTCTGGATCGGTAATACCATACTTGTGTTCTGCCATCCATGCGCCTAATTTTGCATGAATCACAGCCGGAGCCCGCAGTTCACCTTCAGTCAGTTCAATGCCATGCTCCTGGCATTTGCAGATGATAGTCGCATCATCATAGCGCTTCGCACAGTCGTGGAGAAGTCCAGCCATCTCCGCCTGATCCAGATTGGCACTGTAACGCATAGCCAGAGCCATGCATGTGTATGAAACACCCAGCGTATGTTCATAGCGCATCGGGTTCAATTTCTTTTTCAAATGCTTCCGTATCTCTGTAATTCTTTCGTCCATTACACATTTACCTCCTGATACAAGCCGTGCTGTTCGATATATTGACAGACTTCCTTCGGCACCAGGGAACGAACGTCTGCTGCATGTCCTGCCCGGAAAGCCGCGCGGATCTCCGCCGAAGCAACATCCATTTCACGGCAGTGAAGACGCAGAATATGCGCCTGATATTTCTGGGTTAAATAGGAAATCTGCTCATCCAGCGAACGATCCGCCTCCTCATGCTCTCTTGCTGCCGCCAAAAATGTGACGGCTGGAAGAACATATTCGGGATGATACCATTTTTCAATGTCCATAATTGAGTCCGCGCCCGCGATAAAGAAAAATTCCACATCCGGATATTCTTCTTTCAATAAGCGAAGCGTGTCTGCTGTGTAGGTATTTCCGCCGGTCCTGCGAAGTTCAAAATCAGACAGCTTAAAATAAGAATACGGCGCGATCGCAGCTGCAGTCATTGCCAAACGGTCCTTTGCCGCTGTGATCGTATGATCCTTTTTATGCGGCGGGATCCTGGAGGGCATATACCAGATGCAGTCAAGATCATATTCTTCATACGCCTGTCTTCCCAACATGATATGTCCATTATGGATCGGGTCAAATGTTCCCCCCATAATACCGATCTTTTTCATCGTCATCCGTATCCTTTCTGTCAGAGATTCATTCGCAGAATGCAGCCCCTTTATTTTGGCAGAACGATCTTACGTTTCTTCTCGTCCTTTGCCTCTTTATAAAGAACAATTTTCTTGCCGATTACCTGTACTACCTGTGCGTGGGTACGCTCAGCCAGAACGGCTGCCAGCTCATTGCCGTCATCGACGCAGTTCTTCAGAATATTCAGTTTAATTAACTCGCGGGCCTCCAGCGCCTCTGCCACAGCAGCGGTCAGTTCTGGTGTCAGGCTGGATTTGCCGATCTGGAAGATCGGATCCATGGTCATCGCGAGACCTTTTAAATAAGCTCTCTGTTTGCTTGTCATAAAATCTATCTCCTGTTAAAATTCAAACTCAGATCCAGTGTGGATTTCTGAGTTTGAAATATTGTAAATGTCAATTATTTATAGTAATCAAATTCAAGACCATACATACGAACTGTATCGCCCTCTTCGATGCCAGCCTCTTCCAGCTCAGCCAGAATACCGCTGTCCTTTAAGAATTTCTGGAAGAACTGGAAGCCCTTCTCAGAATCAAGGTTTGTGTAACCAAGCATCTTCTCGATCTTCGGTCCTTCTACCACATAAATACCATCTTCATTGCGTTCCACGGTATACGGAAGATTCTCGCCCTGATACTGGTACTCAAATTCTTTTTCGAAAATAACTGGCTTGCGGTCAACCGTTTTCAGCAGATCATTTACATGGTAAAGGAGCTCTTTTACACCCTGTCCGGTGACTGCAGAAATGGCAAATACCTGGATGCCTTCCGGCTCAAATTCGCGTTTTAAGCGCTCTACCGGGTCTTCCCAGTCCTCTTCGCCGGTATTGTAAATCGAATCTACCTTGTTGGCAGCAATCACCTGCGGACGCTCTAAAAGCGACGGATTATATGCTTTTAACTCCGCATTGATGGTACGGATATCTTCAACCGGATCACGTCCCTCGACGGATGCCGCATCCACAACATGAACGAGAACCTTGGTTCTCTCGATATGGCGCAGGAAATCATGTCCCAGACCGATTCCCTGGGAAGCACCCTCGATGAGCCCCGGAATATCTGCCATGACAAAGCCTTGTCCATCCTGCAGATCAACCACGCCAAGATGCGGGTTCAGCGTCGTGAAATGGTAATTGGCAATCTTCGGACGTGCATTGGAAACGCGTGAAAGCAAGGTCGATTTACCGACGTTCGGGAAACCAACCAGACCAACATCTGCGATTACCTTTAATTCCAGCTGTACCCAGAGTTCCTGTGCCGGCTGTCCCGGCTGTGCATACTTCGGAACCTGCATCGTCGAGGTCGCAAAGTGCATATTTCCAAGACCGCCCTTGCCACCTTTTAAAATCACTTCTCGGCGGTTCTCGCCGGACATATCCGCGATTACCTTACCGGATTCAAAATCTTTGATAACGGTTCCTTCCGGAACCTTGACAATCAGATCCTCGCCGTCTGCTCCATGACAGCGGCGCTTTCCGCCCTGCTCTCCGTCGCCAGCCACATATTTGCGGACATGACGGAAATCGGTCAGGGTATTCAGTCCGTCGTCCACTTCAAAAATGACATCGCCGCCGCGACCGCCATCGCCGCCGTCCGGACCGCCAGCAGCTACGAAAAGTTCCCGGCGGAAGCTGACATGACCGTCACCGCCTTTTCCGGATCTGATATAAATTTTTGCACTGTCGGCAAACATAAATACCTCCTTCTGATCTGAAAGAAGCTCCATACAATCCGTATGGAGCTTCTTTATAATTATTCGTTAATTGTTCTCGGGTAAACAGAAACCTGCTTTTTGTCTCTGCCCTTTCTTTCAAACTTTACGACGCCGTCAACCATAGCGAATAATGTATCATCTCCACCGCGTCCTACGTTCACACCTGGATGAATCTTGGTTCCGCGCTGTCTGTAAAGAATGTTGCCAGCTAATACGAACTGTCCGTCTGCTCTCTTCGCACCAAGTCTCTTGGACTCAGAATCACGACCGTTCTTTGTGGAACCAACACCTTTTTTATGAGCGAATAACTGAAGGTTCATTTTAAACATGCGTTACACCTCCCTGAATCGAATTTTAATGTATTTATCTCCATAACTCTCCGCGATATCGGTAAGTCCAAGTATCAGCGAATCCATCAGGAGTTTTGATTCCGCACTTATAGTACCGGTAAAATGAAAAATAAACTGACCTGTCTTTTCATCCACACTGCCCTTAAAACCGTCATCGGTAAATTTCTCCACCGAATTAGCCATATTGACAGTCAGAACGGATACAGCCGCACAGACAATATCTTTGCCGTACTCATCATATCCAGCATGTCCCTTTACTTCCACTCCCGTGGTACATCCTTTGGAATCGGAGTATACGTCTACTTGAATCATTTCAATTAAGCGTTGATCTTTTCGATCTTAACTTCTGTAAAGAGCTGTCTGTGACCATTTTTCTTATGGTAGCCAGTTTTTCTCTTATACTTGTAAACGATAACTTTTTTGCCTTTGCCTTCTTTAACAACTGTTGCGGATACAGTAGCACCCTCTACAGTCGGGCATCCGATCTTCATCTCACCGTTGTTAACAGCCAGAACCTGATCGAAAGTAACAGCTTCACCTGCAGCAGCACCGAGTCTCTCAACTTTGATTACATCGCCCTCGGCAACCTTATACTGCTTACCACCTGTTGCAATAATCGCGTACATCTGATGGCACCTCCTATTATCATTACTCGCCAGCTATGGCGGCTTGCGCACTTTTAGCCTCGCTGTGCGGCACACTTAAGTATTCTAGCATCGGAATATGGATCTGTCAATGGTTTTTTCTTGAATTTGGGAGAAAATTTCAAACCAGTGTTACGGATAAAGCTGCTTTTTCCAAGTCCTCATAAGTACCACCAAATTGTTCAAGGGCTTGTTCCTTCGTTAATATACCTTTTTCAATCAGATTTAAGAGTATTTTAGCCATACCTTTGGCTTCACCTTTTTTCTCGCCTTCTTTTAGGCCTCTTGCTACACCAATCTTCTCCCCTTCCGCAAACTCCGCCTTCCTTATCAATTCCGTTTCCCGTTTTTCATCATACTCAAAAATACACACCTCTATCGCCTCCGCTCGATTCTTCCTCAGAAACTCTGCCAATATATTTTCATCGATACATTCCGTCACAGCCTTTTCAGCTGCCTGATTGATATCTTTGTATTCAATCGCATACTGCCGTATTTTATGAACCAACAGCATATATTCTTTCAATAACCGGCAGGTTTCCAGGATCTCCAGATTTTTATCCAAATTGATATTTAAAACCTTCACAAGCAATTCCAGCTCAGGATGTTCTGTCTTCTGCATGAACGAATGTGACAATTTAAGCAGCCCCTCCGCCTCCCGCTCTTTTTCTCCATTGTAGAATACTACAAAATGCGGTGTCGGCAGTTCCACCAATGCCGATGCGTACAAGGTCTGGTTCCGGACAAGCATCTGGTACTCTTTTGCCACATAGAACAGAAAACGCAGTGGCATATTCGGATTCCATGTCGATTGATGTTCATATAAGTTTAACTGCATATCCAGCAAAAATGCCTGATCGTTTTTCATATTCATATATACAGCATTTTTCAGCGTCACAATCTCCAATTCTTTCGGATCTGTATAATGCGAATGATTCACTGCATTGTACAGACTCAGCAGATTCTCCCTTGTGCTGAACAGCATCCGGAACAGCGTGTCCTTGTGATTTCTCCGCACCCTCATTAAATTCCCCATAATTCTCCCCTTTCTGACAGGAGAATCTGGCTTTTCTGAGAATCTCCTGCCCTTTCGTATTGCCAAGTTGGATAAGCATAAGATTTCTCAGATTAATAATTAGAATATACGATTGCTTGAATTGCAGATAAAGAAATATATATGCTTGATGAGTTAAATGTAACATATCTAGTTCGGATATGCAAGTAAGAATTTTGCAACTATTTATTCTGTAAATACGCACAAACATATAACGGGTGTATTTCCTGTATGTGAAATGATACATACAATATGGCTAAAAGCGATTCTATATATTTGTGCAAAAATATAGAACCACATAGTACAAAAAGAGCAGAGGGATATATTTTTATATTTTACAACACATAAAACCATATCGCTCTGCCCTCATTATAAAAATTTATAACATGTTTGGATTCAATCTCTTTATATCCAACTACTTTCTCAACCCATACAAAATTTCTCCAATCACATTCTTATTCTGCTCATAGATCGCAGGAAGCTGACTCATTTCCAGAGGATTTGTACCTCTGCCTACTTCTATTGTCAGGCTGGGAATGTTTTTCTTCTGGATCGCCCAGTCTTTATATCCGGCGGGATCGAGTTTGGTGTAGTCGGCATCTAATGGATATCCTGTGACGGCGGATGCCGACTCTGCAAACGCCTTACTTTCGTTTAACAAATCGCCGGTCTGTGCGAAATACCAATAGATTACTTCGCCCTGTGTATGATAGCTTACCGTTCGTTTGAAAGGGTACTGCTCAGTCAGTTTTATCAGCGCCTTTGCTTCTTCCGTAGACGCTGGAGATGTCCCCTTATAGTGATCGGAGGAAAGATGTCCCAGATGATCGTTGTAAGAATCCCACATTGCATCAAAATTTCGATTTATTTCCAGTTATTTTATTTAATTTTACCATATACAGAAGGTTTCTTCAATAATTTTCAATGTTTAACAAAAAGATTACCAAATAATTTATTATTTCATGAAAATAAACTGGCAATTTTCACCAGTATCTCCGCCGTCTTCTGAAGCGAATCCACCGGAATAAATTCATATTTTCCATGATAGTTATATCCGCCGGTGCAGAGGTTCGGGCACGGGAGCCCCATGTAGGAGAGGCGGGCGCCGTCGGTGCCGCCGCGGATCGGAACGACCTCCGGCTCGATGCCGCAGGCTGTCATCGCCTCTTTGGCGGTATCGATCAGGTACATGCACGGCTCAATTTTTTCTTTCATGTTGTAGTAGCTGTCCGTTACTTCGGCGATCACGGTGCCCTTACCGTATTTGCGGTTCAGGAAATCGGCGGCTTCGGCGAAAAATTTCTTTTTCTGTTCAAATTTTTCATGGTCGTGATCGCGGATGATATAATTTAACTGCGCCTCTTCTACATTTCCGCTCATTTCATCCAGGTGATAGAATCCCTCGTAACCTTCTGTGTACATCGGATTTTCGAAGACCGGCAGCAGGCTCTGAAATTCCATGCCGATGAGAATGGCATTTTTCATCTTGAGCTTCGCATCACCCGGATGGATGCTGGCTCCCTGAATCCGGACTTTGCCGGAAGCGGCATTGAAATTTTCATATTCGATCTCGCCGATCGGACCGCCGTCTACCGTATAAGCAACCGCTGCACCGAAGTCTTTCACATCGAAGTGATCCGCGCCGCGTCCGATCTCCTCGTCCGGCGTAAATCCAATGCAGATCTCGCCGTGCGGGATCTCCGGGTGGCTCAGGAAATATTCTGCCATCGTCATGATCTCCGCCACGCCTGCCTTATCGTCGGCGCCCAGAAGCGTGGTTCCGTCGGTTACGATCAGATCCTGACCTTTTAAGTCGGCTAAAAACGGAAATTCTGAAACTTTCATGACAATTTGTTTTTCTGCATTTAATACGATATCTTTGCCGTCATATGCCTGGACGATGCGCGGCTTTACGTTTGTTCCGGTTAAGGACGGCGCGGTGTCCATGTGGGAAATGAAGCCAAGTGCCGGGATGGTGGTTTTCTGTCCAACGCCGGATGCACCGTGAGCAGACGCAGTGCTAAAAGAAGTTTCCGCTTCTTGCGGTGCAGAGGTACTGCCTGTATTATCCGGAATGCGTGCAAACACGTATCCGTACTCGCTCATCCGCACATCGGATGCACCCATTTCTTCCAGCTCGCGTTTCAGCTCATTGGCTAACAGAAGCTGTTTTTCCGTGCTCGGGCAGGTGTCATATGCCTCGTCTGACTGCGTATCATATGATACATATTTCAAAAAACGTTCTACGACTGTTGTCATGAAAAATCATCCTCTCTTTCTCCTAAATCCCGGCTCAGCGGTTCCAGATAATGGACTAATATATCCCGGTGGCTTTTGATGCGCCACGTTTTATCCATTTCCTCATATGTAAAACTCTTTCGTCCGCCCTGCTGCATCCGCTCCCAGTATGCGTCCAGATGGAAAAATGGCAGGTAGTAAAGTTCATCCCTCTGTGAAAAATATATAATTAAGAAAGCAATCCCGCCCTGCTCTTCAAATTCCCGCATAAATGCGACCTGATGCGGATGGACGTTCTGCAGTGGAAATGTATCTGCCGCGCATTCTTTCGCATCAAAGCAGACCGGGACGCCCTGAATCGCACCGATGTAATCGACGGTACTCTTCTGGTCGAAATACGCCAGCGTGATATGGCGGCTGGTTTTATCGATCGAGACGGGTGTGATCGGCGTCGGGATTTTCTGGATCAATGCCAGCTTTTTCTCACGGTAAAGATCGTTTGTGTGGTTTATCATATCCTCCAGGGTTGAACCACGAAGTCCCCGGCTGTTCCAAGTCCCCATGTTGTTGCTCCTCCACTTATTTTTTTGATTTTTCGCACAACTTAAAATTTACGGGCGATGATTGGCTGGGCGTTTTGGAGCTGATTTCATCATCTCTTCCATCCGTTTCATCTCCGCCGGCATAGGCGCGGTAAATTCTTTGCCCGCCAGATATGAAAGCGGCTCGGAGATCGTTTCCGGCATTACCATCCGCCACGCGTGAAGCATCTGCGAACGGACACCGAAGCGTTTCTTCACTTCCTCATTGACCCGGGGATCACCGTACTTCGGATCCCCGGCGATCGGGTGTCCGATGGAAGCCAGGTGGGCGCGGATCTGGTGGGAGCGTCCGGTGATCAGATGAACCTCCAGAAGGGTATATCCATTTCCAGATACCAGCGGTCTGTATGCAGTCCGGATCGGCAGACTTCCAGGGGTCTCCTCTTTTCGGATCGACACCTGATTCGTCTTTTCATTTTTCGTCAGCCATCCCTCGATGCGGGCTTCGCCTTTTACGATTCCCCGCACGACGCAGACATAATATTTTCCCAGACTCCGATCCTTGATGACTTCGGACATGATCTGCAGTCCCGGCAGGGAACGTCCAGCTGCCACGATGCCGCTTGTGTTGCGGTCGAGGCGGTTGCAGACGGACGGACGGAAGCACGCCAGGTCCTCTTTCTTTAATTTGCCGGAATCCAGCAGATAGTCGATCAGGTATTCAACCAGCGATTCATCCGTCTCTTTCGCTTTCTGGGACAGCATTCCAGATGGCTTATTGATCAGTAAAATATGTTCGTCCTCGTAGACGATATCGAGCTTTTTCTTTTGAACCTTCTGAATCTTCACTTCCGAAAACTTCTCGATCGTCTCCTCTGCCAGAAACAGCTTGATCTCATCGCCCTCGGCCAGATGTTCGGAACCGTCGCATTTTTTTCCGTTCAGGGTAATATTTTTCTTCCGCATCATTTTATAAATGAAGCTTTTTCCCGCCAGATTCAGATATTTTGCCAGCAGCTTGTCCAGGCGCTGCCCCGCCTCATTTTTAGATACTGTCAGCATCCGCATGGCTGCCGCCTCCCTTTTTTACATCGATAATCCTTTTATTACGCGCACGCCGTACTCCACAGTTCCATCGTCCTCATACTCTGACGCCGGTTTCAGGCTGTGAATCCGCTTGTCAAAGGTGCTGCGTGAGGTCACGATTTTCAGGTTCGGATCCAGTTTGTTAGCCTTTAACAGTTCATTTAAACCTGCCTCCGCGCGCTTTACATTCAGCTTTGGATTAATGCAGTACACATAGATGCCGGTCGGATGAACGACGGTCACATCGGACGGAATTACATCTTCCGGTGTCGTCAGAACCAAATCATAAAGAACTTCAAATTTTTCCTCATACGGCATATATGCCTCATGAAACGCCTGCTCCGGCGTATGGTATTTAAAAATGGCAATCAGTGGGGAAGCGAGATTCGCCGCCGGAAGTACCGTGACGATCGCCATGACCGTCAGAATTTTTTTGACGGAATCATTGTCTGTAAAAGACCTCCCAACCAGCTGTGCGATGATAAATAACGCCAGAAGTGCGATGATAAAAAGCTGTTTCCGCTTGAAATGATTGCGGTAGCCATAATCGCCTTTTTTTATCTTTTTCACGGTGTAAAAATCCTTTCTATCATGTTTTTATTGAATGATACTAGCTTTTTGTCTGATTTAATGGTTTAACGCCTGCATCGCGCGCAGAATCCACTCATGCGGAACTACCTTGCAGAGCACAAAGAATGCCTTCATCCATACGCCATAAACCGACACGCTTTTTCCCGCCATACAGTCGCGGATGGCAAGTTTTACAACTTTGTGCGGATCTGCCATCACCAGACGCTTATAAAGAGGAATCTCCCCGGTTGTCTCGGCAATGTCGAAAAACTCGGTTTTGACCGGTCCGGGGCAGACCGCCGTCACGCCGATTCTGCGCGGGCGGAGTTCTTCCCGCAGGGCGCGGCTGTAGCTTAAGACAAATGCCTTGGTTGCCGCATAGATGGCAAATCCCGGCTGCGGCAGAAAGGAGGCTGCTGACGCGAACTGGAGAATCCGGCTGTTTTCGCTCATATAGGGAAGCACCATATGCGTGACCGCGCACAGCGCCTCGCAGTTGAGCTCTACCATTCCCGTTTCATCGTCAAGCGGCAGGTTCCCGACCGTTCCGATTTTACCAAAGCCGGAAGCATTTACCAAAAGCTTTACGTTGGGCTTGCGCGCCGCCAGCTCGTTTTCCAGCGTCTCCCGCTGGGATGCATCCGTCAGATCGATGGCGAAACACCGCGCCGGGATCGGCAGCGTCCGTTCCAGCTCCTGCATCCGGTCCATCCGGCGGGCAATCAGCCAGACTTCCTGAAGTCCCGAAAAGCGATCCGCCAGCTGTCTGGCTGCCTCGCGCCCCATGCCGGAAGAGGCACCTGTAATTATCGCAATTTTCATGAGAAATTCCTCCCGTCTCAAGTATGTACGCTCGGAGTCGTTCCTTCATTCCAAGCGTACATACGTTTTATTTCTTCTTGTGCACGTTCCGGATGGTTTTTTTCTTTCCGCTTCCGCTGCTCTTTCCACCTACAGCGCCGCCAAATCCCTCCGCATTTCGTCCATTTCCATTTACGCCGGTCTGTTTGTGCCCGGTCATACCGCCCACAGCCGGTCTTTTGGCGTCTTTTGCACGATTGGCAGCAGCCGGTTTTGTCGTCTGGCTGCCATGATACGCCCCTTTATATCCTCCAGCCGCGAAATCGCGTCCTTTGATCTGCCGCGGACGGATCAGGCATTTCTTATCAAAACCGATCAGATCCGTTCTGCCTGCCAGACGGAGTGCTTCCAGCACCAGATCATAGTTTTTCGGATTGCGGTACTGGATCAACGCACGCTGCATCGCTTTCTCATGCGGGTTGGTCGGCACGTACACTTTTTCCATTGTGCGCGGATCATATCCCGTGTAATACATACACGTAGACAGTGTGGATGGCGTCGGATAGAAATCCTGCACCTGCTCCGGCATGTAGCCGAGGTCGCGCAGATATTCTGCCAGTTCGATCGCCTCCTTGAGCGTGGAACCCGGATGGGAGGACATCAGGTACGGAACGAGGTACTGCTTCATTCCCAGCGAGTCATTCATCGCTGCATATTCCTTCATGAACTGGCGGTAAACCTTATTCTCCGGTTTTCCCATCCGTTTTAATACATTATCCGATATATGTTCCGGCGCTACCTTGAGCTGTCCGCTGACATGGTACTGGCAAAGCTCCCGCAAAAATGCCCGGTTTTTCTCCGCCAGCAGATAATCGAAACGGATGCCCGAACGGATGAAAACTTTTTTTACCTTCGGAATCGCCCTCAGCTTCTTTAACAGGGAAATATAGTCGCTGTGATCGGCATTCATGTTTTTACACGGCTGCGGGAACAGGCACTGTTTGTGCGGACAGGCACCGTAGGTCATCTGTTTTTCGCATGCCGGGTGACGGAAGTTTGCGGTCGGACCGCCGACATCGTGGATGTAGCCCTTGAAATCCGGTTCCTGGGTCAAAAGTTCTGCTTCCTGAATAATTGATTCATGGCTGCGGGTCTGCACGATGCGTCCCTGATGGAAGGTCAGCGCACAGAAGCTGCATCCGCCGAAGCATCCGCGGTTGCTGATCAGGCTGAATTTTACTTCCGTGATCGCTGGAATACCACCCGCTGCATCGTAACACGGATGCCAGGTTCTCATGTATGGAAGTGCGTAGACATCGTCCATCTCTTCCTGGGTCAGTGGTTTCGCCGCCGGATTCTGCACCACATAGAGGCGGTCGCTGTACGGCTCAACGAGGCGTTTTCCCGAAAATGGATCGGTGTTGCTGTACTGGGTGTAAAAGCTCTCCGCATACGTCTTTTTATCGGAGGAAACCTCGCGGTAAGACGGCAGACGGATTTCGTCGTAAACAGAATCCAGGTTTTCCGCCTTATAAACAGTTCCCTCGATGAAGGTGATATCCTTTGCCTCGATGCCGCTGGCCAGTGCATCTGCGATCTCCACGATCGAGCGCTCGCCCATTCCGTAGGAAATCAGATCTGCCTGGGAATCCAGCAGAATGGACCGTTTCATTTTTCCAGACCAGTAATCATAATGTGCCAGACGCCGCAGGCTGGCTTCGATACCGCCGAGAATGATTGGCTTTTTCGACCAGGTGCGGATCAGGTTGGAATAGACGATCGTCGCATAATCCGGACGTTTTCCCATCTCGCCGCCCGGTGTGTAGGAATCCTTTGCGCGGCGCTTTTTCGAAACCGAATAATGGTTTACCATAGAGTCCATATTTCCGGCGCTCACAAGCCATCCAAGACGCGGTTCGCCCAGAATCTGAATGGATTCCTGATTCTTCCAGTCCGGCTGGGCGATGATGCCTACTTTATAGCCGTGCGCTTCGAGCATACGGCTGATGATCGCGTGGCCGAACGACGGATGATCGACGTACGCATCGCCGGTGACGATGAGAAAATCGCAGTAATACCATCCGCGATCGGTCATATCTTGTTTGGAAATAGGAAGAAAACCGTTCATATATACCTCTTTGGCTTTACAAGGTGAAAATTATAGGTTACAATAAAAATACGGGTAATCCGGCAAAAGATGTTGAAGACGGTTGACCATACTCCCTGAAGGGAGGTGGTATTATGGATCAGATTTGGCAGATCATTATGTTACTTATTCTGCTCGAGTTTGTAAAAACCATAAAAAAATAACCGTCCTCGGCCAAGGTAACGGTTATTTTTCCAAAGAATAATCTTACTTCAGGTCAACCGTCTTCTGCCGGATTGCCCTTTTCTATTTATAAGTATAGCAAATCTGCGGTAAAAGTCAAGCCGCAGAGCACGGAAATGTTTTGCAGAATAAAAAATAACCGCCCTCGCCAAAGGTAACGGTTATTTTTTCGCAAATAAGGTATACGGTTATTCTGCAAAAACTCAGTTATCCAGATAGAACTGAACCAGCTCCTGCATGAGTTCGTCGCGGTCGATCTTGCAGATCAGGCTGCGGGCATTGTTGTGGTTGGTTATGTAAGTCGGGTCCTCAGAGAGAAGATAGCCGACGATCTGGTTGATCGGGTTGTAGCCTTTCTCCTTGAGCGCATCATACACAGTGGTAAGCGTGCGCTTCATCTCCTTGTTGGACTCGTCTACCAGACTGAATTTTCTCGTTCCGTCAAGCATATTTGGTTCTCCTTTCCGATCCTACCTGTCGGTGTTTATCGTTACTTACAGCATAATACAAAAAGCAGAAAAAGTAAAGCCTTATCCGCGCAAAACTCGCATGAAAACTTTTTCCGTCTGTGGCATACACTGTATGGTGAGGGAAAAGGAGACGGTGTTTTACGAGCTGTAATTTTCCAGCAGCCGCGCCAGCTCCTCTGCGTTATCGAGCGTAATGCCGTCTGCAAGTGCCTGCTGCTCGGCGGATGGCAGCGTGCGTGTGTCGATGCCTGTGCGCAGGACCGAGCCATCGCTCTGCCGGATGACAAGCCGGTCATTTTCGCTCTGCACCGTGTAGCTGATTGCTGCGCTCGCCGGAACGGCAGGCGCGGACAGCAGCGCGCGTCCGGCCAGCACCAGACTGATCATTGCCGCAAGACACGCCAGCGCGGCAAGCAGCGTGCGCCGCCGTGCCTGCTGCATGGCAAGCAGATAAAAACCCTGCATCATAGTCAAAACTCCTTCACTTAGTGGGACTTGCTTTGAGTATTCCCACAAAAATACGGTCTATTCTAAAAGCAGTGTAAAAAATGTTTGGAATTTGCAAAGTCCTGTGGTATAATGCTATCAGAGTGCCTATTACATCGGCAGTAAGCTGCCGGAAGAAAATTGGCACAGGCAGCTATTGTACAATTCATTTAGCCTTATAAGACGGTAATACCGATGAATTTTACGGTATTGCCAACAATACACGGTGCTTCAACAAAGCAAGACCGTGTGCGGGAACAAATAGGACGTGTTCCGCGTCTTACCCGACAGGACCCTGCGGTGCATATCGTGGGGCAAGGAGGAAAACAAATTGGCAACTGGCAATCAAAAAGGAACGGGGATCGGACATCTGCTCTCCCGCATACTGATTACACTGGTATTGATCGGCGTGCTGTGCGGCTGCTTCTGCGGCATTGCGTTTGCGATGTATGTGCACATCTATATCAATCCGTCCGCGCAGGAAACTGCAGTGGAGATCAGCAAGGGACTGGGTCTGAATCTGAATTCATTCATCTATGCAAAGGAATCGGATTCCGATGAATACACGCTGTACGAAACCATCAAGGGCAAGGAAAACCGTGAATGGGTGGACAGCGACAAGATTCCGGATACCCTCAAGAACGCAGTCGTTGCAATCGAGGACGAGCGCTTTTACAAGCACCACGGTGTAGACTGGGTGCGCACGATCGGTGCGGTCAAGGGCTGGCTGCTCGGCGGCACGCAGTACGGCGGCTCCACGATAACGCAGCAGCTGATCAAAAACATCACGGCTGATAACGATTACTCGGTAAAGCGCAAGGTAAACGAGATTTTCCGCGCGTTTGCACTCGAAAAAGAGATTGACGACAAGGACCGTATTCTGGTCATGTACCTGAACACGATCTATCTGGGCTACAACAGCTACGGCGTACAGACTGCGGCGATGCAGTACTTTGACAAGGATGTATCGCAGCTGGATCTGGCAGAATCCGCCGTGTTGGCAGGTCTCACCAACAACCCGTCGATTTACGACGTTTATAACCATCCCGAAAAGGTAAAGGAGCGTCAGGAGACCATCCTTGCACAGATGCTTGATCAGAAGATGATCTCGCAGGAGGAGTACGAGGCTGCCGTAGCAGAGGAGCTTAACTACCGCCCCTACGAGGAGTATCAGCAGGAGATCAAGTCCACCTACAGCTACTTCACCGATGAAGTCATCAAGGACGTGATCAACGACCTGATGACCGAAAAGGGATATTCCCGTCTGGTTGCGGAGAACATGGTTTACTCCGGCGGTCTGAACATCTATGCGACCATCGACACCAAGGTGCAGAATGCACTCGATGAGGTCT